>Ga0207966_1000410_pt1 | contig 24752 bp, 16 predicted proteins | sample Knorr_S23_td_NAD_FD_185611 | JGI IMG/M metagenome (GOLD analysis project Ga0207966, IMG submission 185611) | Marine microbial communities from Southern Atlantic Ocean transect - Knorr_S23_td_NADW_ad_2500m_LV_B (SPAdes) (version 2) | ecosystem: Environmental > Aquatic > Marine > Oceanic | place...
CGGCACCGGCTTTGTGGTAGGCGAGCAGGGATTCGGCCACCTGTTCGGCGGTGCCCACCAGCGCGGTGGTGTTGCCGGCAGCCCCGGTGGTGGCGGCGATGGGCATCCAGAGGCGTTTGTCGTGGATGTCTCCCTGGGATGCAAAGTCCAATAGTCGGCGCGACCCCTCAGATTGCAGCCTGGCCGGTTTTCCTGGGCCGATGGTGTCACCCACCGACGACTTGACCCGCTCCAAGATACCCTGGGCCCGTTCCCAAGCTTCGCCTTCGGTGTCCCCTAATATGGGTCGAACGGAAACGCTAAACTTGATGGTGCGACCGTACTTGGCGGCCCGCGCCCGAATATCTCCTATCTGCTCTTTGATGGACGCCAACGGTTCGCCCCAGAGGGCGTAGACATCGGCCCGCTTTGCGCCGACTTCCTTGGCCACGTCCGATGCCCCGCCGAAATAAAGGGGCACGTGTGGTTTCTGGAAAGTCCTAACTTCGCTCAGGTTCTGCTCGAACCGGTAGAACTCTCCTCCGTGATCGAAGGGGGTGGTCTCGGTCCAGACCCGCTTCATCACTCCCATGTACTCGTCGGTGCGCCGGTAGCGGGCGTCGTGGTCGGTCCAGTCGCCGTCCCGCCGTTGCTCTACGTCGCTGCCGCCGCTGATGATGTGCATGGCGATGCGGCCTTGGGTTAGCTGGTCCAGGGTGGCTATCTGACGGGCCGCCAGCGTAGGGGCCATGAATCCGGGACGGTGGGCGATAAGATAGCCCATGGTCTTGGTCCGGGACGCGGCGTATCCCGCGACGCCGAACCCCTCAGCCGTGGCCGAAGAATACCCGATCAGGACCTTGTCGAAGCCACTGTCTTCGTGGGCCTGGGAGAACTCGGCTATGTACTCCGCGTCGATCCCGGCGGGAATCTCGTCGGCGGGGTTGATGCCGCCACCGAATAGGCTGACCGTGACGCCCCGGGAGGAGTCCCGCTCCCGGTTTACGCCAATCATCCCCATGATCTCTACTTCAGACAATTTATCCGCTCCTAACTTTGGACCGCCAGGGACCGGCGCGGCGGCGCAAACACTACGATGACGCTGAGGTCTTCTGTGATGGCGTGGAACCGGTGCTCGATGTGGGCGTCCACGTAGATGACCGACCCAGCGCTCGCTGGGCGGTTTTCCCCGTCCACCTCGATCGTTGCAGCTCCCGACACGATGTAATAGATCTCATCCTCGGTATGGGGCACCTGGGGGTCGGTGGCCCCGGCCGCCAGGACGTACAAGCCAACACTGATGCGTTCGGCTCTAAGAAACTCGTGGTATAGCTCCCCGTTCTCGCGGTGGCCCTCCACGATCTCAGACATGTCGAATGCGTCCATCTTTCTCCTGACTGTGTTCGGGGTTGGCGGACGTGCCTGACACCCGGTAATTCGCCCGTAATTTTCCGAGTATATCATGGTGATTGATGGGTTATGTCGACCAACTTACCGCAGACCGTGACAAAGACAACTGCTCTGCGAAATGGACGGTGTGCTAACGTGGTGTTATGTCTACAGGAAGCAACCTGGACCAGCCCCCGGAGCCGGAGCAAGATGCCGGAGGACCTGGAGCCGCAACTAACTCCCAGCGTGGCCCAAAGCGGCATTCACTCCAGAGTCTGGAGGACGCTGCCGGGGAACTTGCCAGGGCCATGGGGCTGCCCGGACCACGGGGCCAGTCCCAACGGGAAGCGCTCATCCTGGCGGCCCGCCGGGCGATTGACGCCCCTGATCTAAACGGCATAAACCTCAAAGCCCCGGAATGGGGCAGCCGCCGGCCGGAGTTGGACCAACTTCTCGCCGCCGGAACCGCGCTGGCCTTCATCCGTTCCGAATTCGGGCGCTACCTCACCCCAGAGGCTTGGGACCAGGACGCAGCCGAAGTAAAGGAAGTCCTAGCCGAGGCCGGTGGCCGCCGTACCCGGATCCTATCCAGCAAGTACCGCCACGCCCGCAGCGCCATTTCACAGATGTGCCTGTCGTCGCTGCCATCCGATTTAGCAGGCCAGATGGCCTTGTTGAACGCGGTCATAGATTCCCAAGAGCAAAGCCGCATCATCGAAGGCCACATGCCCCTGGGAATATCGCTGTTTAGCCAGGGCCGCATCGCCGGACCCCAAGCCTGGCCGGCCCTTGAGTCCATCGCATTGTGGCGTCGCAAGATCGGCGACGAGATCGAAAGCGGCAGCGTGCCGTCAGGGCTGTTGGACTATCTGGAGGCGGACCATGCCCACGGCCTGCTGCTGCCGCTGGTGCAAGCGGTCGAGGAACTGGCATCCGCCCAGCAGACCCATTCAAACGCCGTGGGCGCCAAGCTCGAAGCGGCGCGCCGGGACCTCTTGGACCTGGGGATGCGGAACCCGCTGCTCAATTACCGGCTGCTCCGCTCCAGGGGCGCCCGATTGCAGGGCCACTCTCCACAGGAAATCATCGACGCGCTGGATGAACAAGAACGGGTCGCGATGTTGGTCCCGGAATCGGCCGAAGAATCCTCCGGTTCGGACCGCCGCCGTTATCTCCAGTTGAATACGGCGCATGAAGCCGCCGATCTGGACCGGAGACTGCTTTCCACCTACCGTTTGGCCAATTCCTTCATCCAGGAACAGGGGGTGAACACCCTCTTTTTGGCCCTGGGCATGCTGCAATGGCTGGATAACGGCGCCAACTCGGAGCCCCGTCGGGCCCCTCTAGTGCTGCTGCCCGTCAGCCTGGAACGGACCAACCCCCGCGGACAGTTCCAGTTGCGTCATACGGGCGATGATACCGTTTCCAATGTTTCGCTGCGGGAAAAACTTCGTCTGGAATTCGGCATCGCACTACCCGAGTTGCCCGAGTCGGAACGCCTGGATGTCGCGTCGTATTACGACTCTGTAGCCGAAGCAGTGGAAGGGTTGGACGGCTGGACCATCGACCGGGAGCGGGTTGCCCTGGGATTCTTCTCCTTCAGCAAGTTACTGATGTACCGGGACCTGGACGTTGCGACTTGGCCCGAAGACAACTCACCCGCCGAACACCCGATCATCGGCGCGTTGCTGGAGGACGGATTCGACGAAGACCCTTCACTCATCGGAAGCGACGATAATCTAGATGACGTGCTAGCTCCGGGCGAAAGCTATCACGTGGTCGACGCCGACGGCTCCCAGACCCTGACCCTGCTGGACGTGAACCAGGGAATGAACCTGGTGGTCCAGGGGCCGCCTGGCACCGGAAAGTCCCAGACCATCACCAACATGATCGCCGAGGCCGTGGGCCGCGGGCGGACCGTTTTGTTCGTGTCCGAGAAGATGGCGGCGCTGGAGGTGGTGAAGCGCCGGTTGGACAACGTGGGGCTGGGCGACGCCGTGCTGGAGCTGCACAGCCACAAAACAGCCAAGAAGATGGTCCTGGACGAACTGGCCCGAACGCTGGACCTTGGCCGTCCCCGCACCGGCGCGGTTGCCAAGGACGTGACCGAATTGACCCGCTTAAGAGAGCGCCTGAACGGCTATTGCGGGGCTGTTAACCGGACCATCGGTGATTCGGGCGTCACACCATTCCAAGCGGCCGGAGAGTTGCTGGGCAACTCGGAAAGCGTTCTACCAAAGGCGACGATCTCCAACATCAGCCAATGGTCCCAGGCCGAATACCGCCGCAAACGGGGGTTAGTCGAGGAGTTACAGGCCAGGATAACGGCCATGGGCCCGCCCAGAGACCATTCCTTCTGGGGCATGGGTTTGAAGGAACTGCTGCCAGCAGCCCAGGACGCACTCAGGGCCAAGCTGAGCGATTACCGAGCGGCGTTGGAAGCGTTGATCCACCGGGTCAACACCCTGGCTCGGACCATGAGATTGATTGCTCCGGCAGACTTGGTGGCAGTCCACCAAACGGTGGCGGCGGCCCGCAGGGCACTGGCCGCGCCCGACCTGACCGGCATCGACCTGATGAGCGAGCATTGGACCCAGCGCCCGGATGGCGTTGTGGACCTTGTCGAGTCAGGGTCGGTCATGGCTTCGCTACAGGCCGAGTTTGGCTCATCCCTTAGGCCCCATGCCTGGGAACAGGACCTTTCCGCGGAAAAGCTCGTATTGGAAACCGAAGGTGTCAAACCGTGGCGGCTGCTCATCTCGGAATACCGTAGTACCCGAAAGCGGATCGCGGGTCTGACCCCCACGGGCCGCGCTCCGGGAGCAAAATCTTCGTTGGCCATGGTGCACGCGATCGAGACCCATCAGCGGAACGAATCGACATTCGTCGAGCATGAATATCTCGGCGCTGACGTATTCCGCAACGGATGGCAGGGCAGGAACTCCGGCTGGCCCCGGCTGAGGCTGGCAACACAGTGGCTATCGGAACTCAGCAGCGAGATCGCCGAAGGCCAGATGCCTCAGGCGCTTTTGGACTACCTGGGCCGTGCGCCTGACTCCGGGCAACTACTTGAATCGGTCCGTGGCGTCGATGAGGCAGTGGCCGAATTCCAGAACGCCGCCGGTGAAGTGGCCATCGGCATGGACATGGACGTTACCCGGCGCTTTAAAAATCCTGGGACCCTAGCTGAACAATCGTTGGAGCAACAGCTCCAATTTGCCACCAGTTGTCTCGCGAACATGGAGAGCGTCCATGACATGGTCCGCCTCAACGTCCAGGGCACGAATTGCGAGGCCGATGGACTCGGGCCTATATTGGAGGCTGCATACCTGTGGCCGTCCGGGGAAACGGCCTTACTCGACGTCTACGACCGGGCCTGGAACGAAGGCCTCTGGGAGCGCGCATTGACCGAGCGGCCCGAAATTGGTTCCTTCGATGGAGCGGCCCACGACCAGGTCAGGCAGACCTTCCAGGACCTAGACCGCCGAATCTTGGTCCATAACCGCACCCGGCTGGCTGAAGCGCACTGGGAACGCATGCCCCGGAACCAGGGCGGCGGCCAGTTGGCGGTGCTGCGGCGGCAGTTCGAGATGCGCCGGCGCCACCTGCCCATCCGCCAACTCCTGGAACGGGCCGGAAATCCCATCCAGGCGATCAAACCCGTCTTCATGATGAGTCCGTTGTCCATCGCGGCCTACCTTAGCCCCGGCGGCGTCAAGTTCGACCTGGTGGTGTTCGACGAGGCCAGCCAGGTCAAGCCGGTGGACGCCTTGGGTGCGGTGATGCGAAGCGGCCAGGTGGTGGTTGTGGGCGACAATCAGCAACTCCCGCCGACGCCATTCTTCGAGACCGCGGGTCAGGTCGAGGAATACAGCGACGATGAAGTAACCAGCGATATCGAAAGCATCCTTGGCTTGTTCGCGGCCCAGAACGCGCCCAGCCGCATGTTGCGCTGGCACTACCGGAGCCGCCACGATTCCCTGATCGCCGTTTCCAACCACGAGTTCTACGGCGGTGGTCTCGTGCTGTTCCCCAGCCCGGACGCCGGGCGAGAGGAAACCGGCCTGTTCTATCACCACCTACCGGATACGGTTTACGGCCGGGGAACCACCGGCACAAATCCCCTGGAAGCCGAGGCGGTGGCCCGGGCGGTCATGGAGCACGCACGGAACAGGCCGGAGCTATCCCTGGGCGTTGCGGCCTTCAGCATGGCCCAGACTAGAGAGCTCCTCGACCGGCTGGATGACCTGCGGCGTGAGGACCAGTCGGCGGAGGGGTTCTTCTCGTCGCATTCCGAAGAGCCGTTCTTCGTTAAGAACCTGGAGACAGTGCAGGGAGATGAAAGGGATGTGATCTTGGTCAGCATCGGCTACGGCCGGGCGGAAGACGGCCGGGTGGACCTGAATTTCGGCCCACTCAACCGGGAGGGCGGAGAAAGGCGCCTCAACGTCCTGATCACCAGGGCCAGAAGGCGCTGCGAAGTGTTCACCAATATGACCGAGGACGACATAGACCTGGAACGCACCAACTCTCAGGGAGTCCGGGCGCTGCGTACGTTTCTGGCCTTCGCGCATAGAGGCATCTTGGAATCCCGCGATGAGGAGGCGGCATCCGGCGGTGAGGCTGAGCAGCCCACCCGGTTCCAGAAATCGGTTGCCGAGGTCATCAAAGAGAACGGGTACTTGGTGGCCGAGTCACCGGGATGGGGCACGGGCACGGTTGACCTGGCGGTCTCGGCCCCGGAAAAGCCTGGCCGGTACATCTTGGGGATCGAGTGCGACGGCCCGTCCTACGACAGCGCCAGATCGGCCCGCGACCGGGACCGGCTGCGTCCTCAGGTGCTGGAAGGGCTCGGCTGGCGACTGCACCGTGCCTGGAGCCCCGAATGGGCCAGCAATCCCCAGAGGGAACTGGAGCGTGTCCTGGAGGCGATCGACGCTCCAGAAGCTCAGCCGCCGGAAGAGTTCATACAGGAACCCCCTGCGGAGCCGGTCGATTCGGCTTCGCCGGAAGAAGAGCCATCGGATATCGACGGTGCAATCATCCGAGATGCGGTGCCTGCTCCGGAAGTCTTTCAGGTTAGCGAGTACCAGGAAGCAAAACTGAGTTCCAAGCCCGCAAACAGGGACTTGGCCGCCGCTTCGGCTAAATCCCTGAAACGTTGGATCGATAGGGTGGTGCAAGTGGAGAGTCCAGTGCACATCTCGGAGGCCGTTCGCCGCATATGTACTGAATCGGGCGTCAAGCGGCCAGGCAAACTCGTGCAGGCGGCCTTGGACGATGCGGGTGACGAACTCGTCCGGTCGGGTGATATTTCCCGGCGCGGAGACTTCCTTTGGAGCACTGACATGACACGGCCGCCGGTCCGGGACCGATCGGGCCTACCCGCCGCATCACGCAAGCTGGAGATGGTCTCGGACGAGGAGATTGCCGAGGCTATCTGTGTGGTTGTCGGGCGGTCTTACGGGATCGCCCGGGACCAAGTTCCGGCCCGGGCAGCAAAACTGCTGGGCTTCAGCCGCACCACCCAAGCCGTCAAGGACCGGTTCGACTCCGTGATAAACGGTCTATTATCCGAAGGCCGACTGGAGGCAGACGGCGATCTCCTGGTTCTGGGCGAGTTGTCTGACTCCTAGTTGGCGCCCAATATACGGTTCAAGTTGCCGTATCTCGCCGGGTCCAGGTCCCGTCCCTCTAGCGCTGGGTCATCTGGGGCGAACCGGTGGGCGCGAAAGACCGAGTTGGCCTGGCCCGATGAACTGCCACCCGCCAGCCTCCCACTATCGGCGAACAGGGGATTGATGTACTCCCAGACTATCTGGTGCCCAGCGGTAACCTCGATGAACCGCCCGGTGGCCCCCTCGCAGATCAGCGTGTTGCCGTTGGGCTGTCTTTCCGCCCCGCTGATCTGATAGCTGTAGAAGGAGATTGCCGGCTCACCCCGGTAGTCCCAGGCGATGTCGTTGTTGGCCGGGTCGATCTCGACGATCCGGGAGTAGTTGGTATTGGGCGCGCGGCGGTGAGAGCCGTTATCGAACAACAGCACCCGGCCATTGTCCAGGAAGCTGGGGTTGTGCTGGTGGGACACCTCTCCCGGTCCCCATTTCCAAGTGAAGCGTCCACTCACCCGGTCCACTATGCCCACCGTGCTGGTCTGCCTGAAACTGACCAGGTAATCGCCGTCGGTGGTCACGTTGATGCTATTGCCGTGGGTCCACTCACGCCGGCCTTCCAAGGGACAGATCACGTCTTTGTCAAAGTCCAAGTGCTCCCAGGACTTCCATTCGTGGACCACCTCTCCTTTTGGCGAGAATTCCCGCACCACGTCGCCCAGCATCTGCACCGGGTCTTCGGCGGTTGTGAACCCGCCTTTCACGCGGAAAGTCATGTCGGAAGACAACTCCTCCCACACCAGAGCCAGGGTATTGCCGTTCTCCAGCCGTTGGAAGTCGTGGTGCATCCAAGGGTTCTCCAACTCCCAGACCAAGTTGCCGTCCCAGTCCAGTTCCACCAGCCCACCGGCGTGGCCGCCGATTCCGGTCATGGGGAGCTTCTCGTCGGGCGCCAGACTCATGAATAGCAGGTTGCCGTTGGGCAGCAGATTGGCGTAATTGATGCCGCCGGGCCAATGCCACCGATGGCAGATGCGGCCTTCCATATCGATGAGGTTGGCGTCATGGCCGCGCAGATTTGCGAACAGGGTGTAGCCCCGGTGACAATATTGGGGTGCGTGATAGATGAGTCCGTGGGGGTGATGCAGAGACCAGCCCATCGTGCCTCCATGATAGGTCAGATTTTGGAAAAGAGCGGCAGTCAACCTGTGTTATCAGCCGCGCCCGGATTCAGGATGCGGGTCGTGAAGAAATGGCTCAGGCCGACAGCGACCGGGATGGCCGCCGCGTAGATTGCCAGAGCAACCGAGCCTTCGACCGGCCAAGCTAGCACAGGTATGCCGATCAGGAAGATGGCTAGAGGATAGATCGCTTTGCGGGAGACGTAGAGAACGACCAGGCAAATGGCGCCGATGGGCAGACCGATCAAGGGCAGCGATGCAATCAATACTCCCACTGCGGTAGCCGCGCCGCGGCCGCCCCGAAGCTTGAGGTGGACTGGGAAGTTGTGACCTGCCAAGGCCGCTCCGCCAGCCATCATTTCCATGTAGGTGTCATCCACCAGCACCATGGCCAACACGACTACCACGCCGCCCTTGATGATGTCGATGGCCCCCACGGCGATGCCTGCCTTGGCGCCCACATTTCGGAACACGTTGGCCGCGCCGCTGTTGGAATCACCCATCTGCCGTATGTCCTGGCCCAGGAAGTAACGGGTGAAGAGATAAGCAGTCGGAAGGCTGCCGATGGCGTAACCGAGTAGTCCCAGACCGATCCAGGTCAAATCACGAAACTCCAACTCGAAAGGTCCGGCTAAATGAGCCGGTTAAACAGAACGGACGCCCGATTGTATGGGCGTCCGTATAGTTCGCTGATCAGAAGCGGCTACTCCCTATCGACTAGGCCGGCACCACTTGGGGCGAGACCACAGTACACCAGTGGAGGTACTTGGGGTTGCGGCCTACCACGACATCGAAATACATCTTCTGTAGCGCCAATGTGATCGGTCCCGGCTCGCCGGTGCCGATGTTGCGGCGGTCCAGTTCCACAACCGGAGTCAGGTGCGCTGCCGTGCCGCTGAGGAACATCTCGTCGGCCAGGTAAAGCTCACTGCGGTCGATGCTGCGCTCGACAACTTCGATTCCAAGGTCGGCCTGGGCCAATTGCATGATGGTCTCCCGGGTTATGCCCGGGAGCGCGTTGTCCTCTGACCTAGGCGTGAACAGCTTCCCGCCGGTCACCATGAACACGTTCTCTCCCGAGCCCTCGGACACATGCCCGTCTTGGCCCAGGATGATAGCCTCGTCGAACCCAGCCAGGGTGGCTTCGGTCTTAGCCAGCATGCTGTTGACGTAGATGCCCGAGCTCTTGATCTGGGTCGGGATCATGTTGTCGTCCACCCGGCGCCAAGAGGAGGTGCAGCATTTCAGTATGTCGGTGCCCAGGTAATTCCCAAAGGGCACGGTGATCAGCGTGAAATCACTTTCCAGCTCCTGCAGCTTGAGGTTGGCCACAACCTCAGCGCTTTTATAGGCCAGCGGGCGGATGTAGATGTCCGACTGGTGACCGTTGCGCTCCACCAGGTCCACGGTGATGTCGCAGAGTTGGTCTGCGGTATAGGGGATGTCCAGCAGCAGTATCTTGCAGCCGCGGAGCAGACGCTCGTAGTGTTCCCGCATCCGGAAGATGAACATCTTGCCTTGTTCTTCGTTCCAGTTGCCGCGGATACCTTCGAAAACAGCCGTGCCGTAGTGCAGCGCATGAGTTGTCACACTCACCTTGGCCTCATCCATCGGTACCACAGCGCCCTTAAAAAAGGCGTGCAGTTTTTGATTGCCGTTGACGGATGTAGCTTTGTTCGTGCCCACGGTAAGACCCCTTTATATTAGAATGAGGGCTAAATTATAATCGGACAGTCGCAGCTAGTACAACCGGGGTTTAGATACAGACCAGACGAACAGTGAATATCCCTGACCTAAGATCTTTGGCGTGGGACAGAGTATGCCCGAGCTGACCGCCCGAAACTTATCTTTCATCGTGCTGGTAGCCGCGACCGTGGCGGCGGTTTTGGCCGCCGTCGTCCTGCTTGCCCGGCAGGACGACAACGCGCCGGTCCGGATCATCGCGCCAACGGCGCAACAGGAAAGCCCTGCCCAGGTCAGGGTCTACGTCAATGGGGCTGTGGTCAACCCCGGAGTCTACACTCTCGATTCAGAAAGCCGGATCACCGACGCCCTGGACGCCGCCGGCGGTATCACCGCCAAAGGCATCCTCGACGGGCTGAATCTGGCCCTCCGCGTCAAAGACTAAGCACAGTATTACGTCCTCAAGTTAGGCGAAACCCCTCCCGCTGCATCAGACTCGACTAGGGCAACCGCCGGATCAGCCGCCCAGCCAGGCAGCTTGATCGACTTGAATCGGGCGTCGGTGCAGCTATTGGACAAACTGCCCGGCATCGGCCCTGCGCTGGCCGAAGCTATCGTGGCCTACCGGAAAAATGTCCGTCCTTTCCAATCGATCGCAGAGGTCCAAGAAGTCCCGAAGATCGGGCCCGTAACCTATGAGAACATACGGGAATTGGTCACGGTGACCGGAGTCCGGTGATCTCAGACCGAACGCCATTTCCAACTAGCTGTTTCGTTCCGTGAAACTGGCCTTCATGGTGGCGGCGTGGCTGATCGGCGTCCTGATCGGACTGGAAACCAGCACGCCACTCGCGCCGCTTTTGCTGCTCTTGGGTGGTTCCATCACCTTCGGCCTGGCTCTGCGGCTGCGTGGCTTGCCGGTGTTTACAGTCGTGTTGGCGTTGCTGCTGGTGCTGGGCGCCTGGCGGGCCGACGTTGCTCCCAGCCTCAATTTGGCAGGTCCGTCCGACACCAACGTGACGCTGGGTGGCCGAATCAGCAGCGACCCGGAGTTCTCCGGTAGCCGGGTGGAATTCACGTTGGACCTAACGGCGAACGATGCGCAGGAAAGCCGACTCCTGGTATACGCCCGCCCATCCGATGATCTGGTAGCCCGACGGTTTCCTCCCTATTTCGATTATGGCGACTTAGTCACCGTTTCCGGAACATTGCGCCGTCCGGAGCCATTTGGCGGGTTCGACTATCCGGCTTACCTGGCCGCGCAGGGAATAGCCGGGATCATGTCTGCTGACTCCGCTGAGGTAGCTGGTGAATCGGGCGGATGGCGGAAATGGCCCTACTCGCTTCGGGGCCGTTTATCGGAAAGTATCGAAGACACCATCCCCTACCCTCAGTCCGCTTTGGGACAGGCGCTGTTACTGGGACTGCGCGGCGACTTGCCGCCCGAGATGGTCCAGGACTTCCGCGGCACTGGTACCTCGCATCTGTTGGCGATCTCCGGGCTGCACGTCGGTGTCCTGGTGGTTATGTTCTTAGCCGCGTCGGCGTGGCTATTTGGGAGGCGAGGTTTCTATTTCCTTGCCGTCCCTTTGATCGCCGTTTGGGCATACGCATTGGTCTCGGGGATGCCGCCATCCGTGGTTCGGGCGGCGGGGATGGGCTGTGTATATCTGGTGGCGGTGGGAATCGGGCGGCCTGGCAGCATCCTCCCGGCGCTGGCCTTAAGCGCGGGCCTGATGACCGTCATCTCACGAGAGATCGTCCAACGGGTGTCGTTCCAGTTCAGTTTCGCCGCCATGGCGGGGATCGCGTTGACTCAGCCGTTCATACCCAGATGGTCGCCAGAATCAACCGCGCCAGGCCGATCTTGGTGGGCCCCTTTGGCGTTGCCGATGGTCCGCGCGCCCTTGATGATGCTCATAATCTCATGGTCGGCCATGCTGGCAACCTGGCCGTTGCTTGCATTCAACTTCCGCGAGGTGGCCCTGCCCGGCATCATCGTCACGGTGTTGGCGCTCCCGGCCATGCCGTTCATCATGGCCGGCACTCTGGCCGCGGCGGCGGTGGGTCTCGTCAGCACGACACTCGGGCAATTCATCGGCTGGATGGTTTGGGCACCCACCAGTTATCTGATAGAGCTGGTGAAAATAGCCCCGAAATGGACTCTCCAGACAGACTGGGCCGGCAACTGGCTGGTGGCCGTCTGGTACCTGGCCTTGGGCGCATCGCTGTTGCTGCTCAAGCCAGGCCGATTGGGGTGGCTATGGTCTAGGGTCAAAGATCAAGCGGGGGAATTAACTCGGCGTCCGATGGAACCAGCCAAAACCCTTCCCATCATCACGGGGGCGGTCTTCATGACGGCCGCGGCGATTGCGCTCTGGTGGCAGGTTGGTACGGGCGAGGACGGCGATCTGCACGTGTATTTTTGCGACGTTGGTCAGGGCGACAGCGCGTTGATCGTGACGCCCGAAGGTCGCCAAGTCTTGGTGGACGGTGGCCCGGCGCCCGACAGCGCCATTCGCGCCCTGAGCGAAGCCATGCCCGAAGGGGACCGCAGCCTAGACCTGGTGGTGGTGACCCACTTGGATGCCGACCATAGCCGGGGGCTCATCGATGTCCTAGACCAGTACGAGGTCGGCGCCATAGTCGCCGGGACCGAGTCGTCCACGGCGTCGATGTATGCCCAATGGCAAGCAGGTGTTGAGCGAAACAAGGTTGATGTCATTTCTGTTCACCAAGGCTACGCGCTGGACCTGGGTTCCGGGGTGGTGGCCGAGGTGCTGAATCCCCGCTCAGGTATCTCAGGCGGCGGGTCGGCGAACAACGACGCCCTGGTGTTGCGAATAACCTATGGGTCCGTCAGCTTCCTGCTGACCGCCGACATCGAGGCCCAGACGGAGTCATTATTGGCGTTGATGGGCGCCGGGATCGAAAGCACTGTGCTGAAAGTGGCCCACCACGGCAGCAAGACCTCATCGACCGCCGGGTTCATCGATGCGGTGGACCCGGCGGTGGCGTTGATATCCGTGGGCGGCGACAACTCTTTCGGACATCCCAACGACGAAGTGATCGGCCGCCTGATGCGGTAGATCGGCGGTGAAAACATCTACCGGACCGACCGCCACGGCGACGTGGAGTTCGTTACCGACGGCGTGGAATTGTGGGTTGAAACCCAACGGTAAACAAAACAGATGGCGGATTGTTAAGAAGCCTTCAAGACTACCTTTCAAAGGCTTAATGTATACTGGATTTTGATGCCTGGACCGAGTCCAAGGCGTCTTCCGCACATTCTGGATCAGGGACCGGTAACAATTGGCTGAAATCACCAGACGGGACGGGCGGGCTTGGGACCAACACCGTCCGACCACCATCACACCAGGTTATCAGAAATACGCCGAGGGTTCGGCGTTGATCGAGATGGGCACCACCAAGGTGCTCTGCGCCGCGTCGTTGGAAGAGCGAGTGCCGGGATTTCTGCGAGGCCAGGGCAAGGGCTGGGTCACCGCCGAATATTCCATGCTGCCCCGGGCCACAAACACCCGCACCGCCAGAGAGCGCGATTCGGGTCGTCCTAGCGGACGCTCACAAGAGATCCAGAGGCTGATCGGGCGGTCACTCAGGGCCGTCACCGACCTGGACGCCCTGGGAGAGCGAACGGTCCAGATAGACTGCGACGTGATTCAAGCCGACGGCGGCACCCGCACCGCCGCCATCACCGGGGCTTATGTCGCCCTGCATCAGGCGCTGCAGATGTTGGTGAACAACGGTGTGCTGACCAAGCTGCCGTTGCTTTGCCCTGTCGCGGCCATCAGCGTGGGCATATTGAAGGGGCAGCTCCTGCTCGACCTCTGTTACGAAGAAGACTTCTCAGCCGACGTGGATTTCAACGTCGTGCTTACGTCCCAGGGTGGCCTGGTGGAGCTGCAAGGCGCCACCGAGGCCCAACCTTTCCCGCGCCAGCAGGTGGAGGAAGTACTTTCATTGGCGTCTCGAGGTATGGAGCCCCTGTTCCGGATCCAACGTGAGGCGGCGCAAGGATTTCAGTGATCATGGAGAGCTTGCGTAACATGATTAAGTTTCGCTATTTGCTGGCGGTGGTAATGCTATCTGTCCTAGCCGCGGTTGCCTGTTCCAGCGACCCGACGGCCACCGCTGAACCGTCCACGGCGTCACCACCGGTCACCCAGACGCCCGGCACCAACGAAGTCGGGGACGTGGCGATGCTGCAATTACCCAACATCGCAGATACCGTGGAGAAGGTACGGCCGGCCGTGGTTTCGATCGTGGCCAGGATCGTGTCCCAGGACCGCTTCGGCAGGCAGTCTACCGGGTTCGGCAGCGGGACTGGGGTGATTTTCGACGAGTCTGGCTTGGTCTTGACCAACAACCACGTGACCGAGGGTGGTGCTGAGATCACCGTAACCCAGGATGACGGGACCCAGGTCGTGGCCGAATTGATCGGAGAAGACCTGCTGTCCGACCTGGCCGTGTTGCAGATTCCGGGAGACGGTTACCCTTTTCTGCCTCTGCACCAGAACGGCCCACTGCGCGTGGGCGACTGGGTGATCGCCATCGGGAACACGTTGGCACTGCCTGGAGGCCCCACTGTCACGGTTGACGTCGTCTCTGCCTTGGGACGGTCGATAGAGTCCACTCCCGGAGTGACGCTGTATGACCTGATACATACCGACACCTCGATCAACCCCGGCAACAGCGGTGGGCCGTTGATCGACTTGGGCGGAAACCTGGTGGGGATCAACACCGCGGTCCTGCGGGGGACCGGCGGGCGTGACAGTATCGATGTGGAAGGCATCGGCTTCGCCATCGACGTTGAAACCGCGCAGCAAGTTGCCGAGCAACTCGTCGAATTGGGGCGGGTCCGCTGGGCCTGTATGGGAGTATTCCTGGCCAATCTGGTACCGGAGGTAGCCGCTGAAGTGGGGCTGCCGATCCGGGAAGGGGTAATCATCCGGAACACCGTGGTCGATGGGCCTTCCGACCGCGCTGGAATAATTCCGGGCGACATCGTAGTCAACATCGCCGGTCAGGATATCGCCACCGTCTCAGACCTGACGCGCCTCCTGAAACAGGAACTTAGAGCCGGACAACAGGTTGAAGTAGAAGTGTTCCGAGTTGCGGACGGAGCTGGGTCCCGGAAGACGTTGACCCTGGAATTGGGAGAACGGCCGCAACAGTAATCACTGGTCCCGGTGCGCGAAAATAGGTGACCTTTCCATAGGGAATAACGTCGGATACACGTAGGGGCAGGTTAGAAACCTGCCCTTTTACTTTGCCGCTGTGGTTGTGGAAACGAAATCGCTACCGGGAGCAGCATGTGAGCCCCGACATTCTTTCCCAGTATAGATTTGGATCACGAGCAACAGGGCGGGTTGGAAACCCGCCCCTACGTTCGATTTCCGCCGCCGTCGGCGCTTAGGTGATCTCGACGCCGTCTAGGTCCAAGATGACGATGGGGAGGTCCAATTCCCGGAGCCCGGTCTCGATCTGTTGCCGGTCTCCCACCACCAGTATCTTCATCTGGTCAGGACGGACCAGTTCCTGGGTGATGCGGTGCACATCCTCCAGGGTTACCGCCTCCACGCTGGAACGGACGGTCTGTAGATAGTCGTCTGGCAGGCCGAACTGGACCATCTGAAGAACCTGGCCCATGATCGCGCCAGGGCGTTCGAAGTTGGCGGGGAAGCTTCGAAGAACGCTCTGCTTGGCATTCTCCAGTTCCTCCTCGCTGATCGGCCGAGACCCTCGTACGTCGTTGAATTCCTTCAGCGTTTCGAATACCGATTCTTTCGTGACCTCGGTCTGGACCGCTCCGCCGGCCAACATCAGGGATGGGCCCCGGAACCACTGTACGTGGGACTGATAACCGTAGCTATAACCCTTGTCTTGCCGAAGGTTCTGGTTCAGCCTGGCGGAGAACTGTCCGCCAAAGGCATAGTTCATCAAGGTCAGTCCCAGATAATCAGGGTGCAGCCTGGGGATGGTGGTATGCATGGCGCGGATGACCGATTGGGGCGCTCCCGGCCGGTCTACCAGGTAGATCGTGGCGGTCCCATTGGCCGGTGCGATGGTTGCAATGCCGTTGGGCGAGGCTTCACCGCCCCTCCAGGAACCGAAAACGGCTTCAGCCCGTTTCGCAACTTCGTCGATACTGACGTCGCCAACCACGATCAGGTTGGCGTTGGCGGGGCTGTAGTCACGGCTGAACTGACGAATAATATCGTCCCGTGTCAGCGCACCGATCGACTTCTCTGTGCCCGACAGGGGGTGTCCGTATCCTGAGTCCGGTTCGAACACCAACCCGGCCATCAACTGGTCGGCCACGGAATTGGCATCGTCTTTACCCCGGCGGAGTTCGGTGAGGTGCTCCCTTCGAACTCGCTCTATCTCATGGTCTGGGAAATTGGGGTTTAGCACCAGATCGGCGGTCAGTTCCAACGCCGTGGGCCAATGCTTGGTGAGCGTCTCCGCCGATAGCAGGGTGTACTCCCTCCGTCCATCGGCCGAGATACGCGAGCCGATGAACTCAAAGGCCTGGGCGATCTCCTGACTCGTCTTGGAGGTGGTGCCTTCCGGCAGCATCTGCGCAGTGAACCCGGCCAGTCCGGGGAGTTGTTCCGGATCACGGGAGGCGCCGGCGTCCATCAACACCCCGAAGGCCACGATGGAGAGACCGCGCTGCTCGATAACAGAGATGCCCATGCCGTTGGAGAGCTTGGTGCGGGTTGGCGTGGGCGGGTTGAAGACCGGCTCGCTCGTGGGCGACGGCATGATCGTCCGGTCGATCGTGACGGTGGCCGGCGACAGAGTCGGTTCAGGCAACACGCGGAGCCGGACCTGGTTCTCGTCCAAGACGGTTTCGGCCACCCGCATCACGTCCTCTCGGGTCACCGCCATGTACTTATCCAGGCTGGTGTTGATCAGTTCGGGGTTGTTGGAAAAAACGCTGAAGTGGTTGAGCTGGTCGGCACGTCCGCCGAACCCGCCGATACGGGCCAACTGGCGGTAGTGGCTGGCTTCGATGCGGTTCTTGACCCTTGTGATCTCTTCGTCGGTGGGCGGCTCCCGAAGCAGCCGGGCCATCTCGGCGTCGGCGGCGGCTTCGACTTCGGCAAGTTCATGCCCTTCGGCGGCGGTCACTGAAAGCACGCATTGTCCTGATATTTCTGACGAGTGGTAGCGCATATTGGCGCTCTGAGCAATCTGCTTCTCATAGACCAATGATTTATGCAAACGGGAGGTCAGGCCGTCGGACATGATGGCCTCATAGATCTCCATGGGCGCATCGTCGACATCTCCTTCTGGGGGCGTCGGCCAAGCGATATAGGTCCGGGGCAGGGTCACTTTGTCCCGCATCTCCAACTCGATGCGGCCCTTCAACCCGGAGTCGTGACGCCCCTTGCGGGGGACCGACTCACCGGGAGGTAAATCACCGAAGTACTTGTTGACCATCTCCAGCGCTTCGCCCATGTCGATGTCCCCAGCGATGGCCAGGCTGGCGTTGGCGGGGGTATAGAACCGCTTGAAGAAGTCTTTGATGTCGTCCAGATTCGCGGCGTCCAAGTCTTCTTGGGAGCCAATGGTCATCCAATGATAAGGATGGGGCAGGGGATATAGGGCTTCCTGGATGTGCCAGGAGGCCATGCCATAGGGCCGGTTTTCGTAGGACTGGCGGCGCTCGTTCTTGACCACGTCGCGCTGAATGTCAAAGCGCTGCTGGTCTAGGGCATCCAGCAAGAAACCCATGCGGTCGGATTCCAGCCAGAGGGCCAGATCCAGGTAGTTGGTGGGGACATCTTCCCAGTAATTGGTGCGGTCTGGGGTGGTTGAGCCGTTGAGATTGGCGCCGGCTTTTTGCAGGGGCTCGAAGTGGCTGCTGTTGTGGTGTTTAGACCCTTCGAACATCACATGTTCGAAAAGGTGAGCAAACCCGGTCCGCCCCATCTCTTCGTCTTTGGAGCCCACGTGGTACCAGACATTTACGGCCACTACGGGGATGTTGTGGTCCTCGTGGAGTATCACGTCCAGCCCGTTTGACAGGGTATGTTTTTCGAAGGAGATGGTTACCATCTGCAGAAAACCTCAGTTATTACGCGTAGTGTTAACCAACCCATCTTACGGTGGGCCAACGCCGTTGTAAACCAAAATTGGTCCTCAGAATTTCCTCCGATTCTGGGGTCCCAAATACACCAAAAAACAGGCCCCGGACGATGTCCGGGGCCTGTTTCAAGTCGCCTATTTGCCGATAGCTGACCGCTGAAATCTGTAAGCTTAAGACCCTTCTTGGTGTGAGAAATAATTCTCGTCCGTCCGCTCTGGAATGGGAGATGTTTCCTTATTTTTTCCAATCTCTCCGGCGTCCCATAGGTGGGAAAAATTGAGGGCCCGTGGGCAGTGGGTGTAGGCTTCTTCGACTTCGATCAACATGCCCTGCAGATGCTTGGACCGGTCGTCGGTCTCGTAGAGCGCTACCTCAATGTTATGGTTTTCCAGGTCCCCTTTGCTAACGATCCTGACCTTGCCGTTGACGCGGACGGTGTCGTTGATGCCGGGTATGAAGAAGATCAGCCCGATGAAGGGATTGTCATCAACATTCTGGTAGGACTGGAAGAGGCGGTTGCCGGCCACATCGGGGAACAGCAGGTGCTTCTCGTCAATCACCTTAACGAAGCCAGGCTTGCCGCCCTTGGGAGAGGCGTCGCAACGGCCTTGGCTATCGGTGGTTGCCGTGACCACAAACGGAGCGGCTTTGATGAACTCCTGAACGAAGGGAGTCAGGTGAGTCTTCAGTTTGCGAACGGCGCGCTCTGACGGCGGGCCGAAGGTTTCGTTGAACCGGCTCTCGCCAACGATCTTACCTGTGGTAGTAGCCATGACGGACAACTCCTAATGCGGTGCCGGATGCCCACTATGGTCCGGTTTGTTGGTTCTGATTCTAATGGGTGGGCCGTCAATCAGCAAGGGCGGTTTGGACCACTTGAGCCATGGCCGCCGCCAGAAGTTGGCAGTCCGCCAACGGTCTGATGCCCACCCGGATATACTCGGGCATGCCGAACGATGTGCAGTCCCGCACCACCATACCCTTGGCCAAAAGCTGGGAGCGCCACTTGGCGGCGTCCCCGACCTTGACGAGAATGAAGTTGGCCTCGGACCGGGGAACCTCCAGCCCCAGGGCTCCCAGCTCGTCGGACAGGAATCTCTTGGCGCTGAACACGGCTTCTCTGGCCCTGGGTAGATAGCCGGCGTCCGCCAATGCCGACACTCCCGCCTTCTGGGCTAGGCCGTTGACGCTCCAATCGGGCTGGTACTCCCTGAGCCATGAGACGACTTCCTCGGAGGCCAGGGCATAGCCGAGCCGTAGCGCGGTCTGGGCGTAGTCCTTGGTCATAGAACGCACCAACATAACTTCGGCCCGGTCCAGCAATTCCAGGGAATCCCAGGGTTCTTCGACGAAAGATAAGTAGGCTTCGTCCACCACAAGCAGGCTGCCCGCATCCTCGGCGGCGTCGGCCAGGGCCTCGATTTCCTGGCGGTCCAGGTAGACCCCCGTGGGGTTGTTCGGGTTGCAGACTATGACGAGCTCGGGTTTCTTGCTTTTGATGATGCTCGAAGCTTCCCCGATGTCCCACCTGAAATCACCCGACAGGTCGGCCTCTAGGTTGAGTATTTCAGCCCCCGCCAGACGGCAAGCACCGTCGTACTCGCCGTAGGTCGGCGTCAGTAATAGCGCTGTACCCTGGTTGGCCAGATAGATGCGGGTCAGAAGGTGGAATATCTCGGTGGAGCCGTTGCCCGCCAACACCCGATCGATAGAGATATTTCGGGACGGGGTCGAGATGTGGCGGCAGATGGCTTCCCGAAGTTCCAAGCATTCGGGGTCGGGATAGGCGCTGAGATCAACGCTCCGGATGGCCTCCCAAACTCCTTCGGGCGGGCCGATGGGGCTGATACTGGCGCTGAAGTCGAGCAGGTCTTCCAGCTTCAGGCCAAGCGCCCGCAATTCACTAGGATTGATACTCCCATGCACCGGCCTGCCCCTCTTGGCGTTTACTGGCTGTTGGTTTGGCATCTGATATGGCTGTTCTTTTAGAAGATAGTGCCGCGGGCGAAGGTTATAACCAGCGCTATCGTTAGTCCGAAGAACCCTACCAAATACATGGACTGGACAGCGCGGCTAATATCTGACGGTTCGATGGGCCGGTCGGGTTCGCCCAATGTATAGCCAAGTTCGGGGTCTACTTTCTGGAGTTGGACCCCCAAGGCCCCGGCCATTCCGCTCATGGTCCAGCCGGCGTTGGGACTCTGGGTCCGGCCGTGGTGACGCCACATGATACGCCAGGCCCTAGCCATCTGCTGGCCTGGCAGGAAGCCGCTGGCGGCCACCAGCAGCAGCCCGGCCAGCCGCGCCGGGACCAGGTTCACCAGGTCGTCGAGACGGGCGGAAGCCTTGCCCAGGTACTCGTAGACTCCCCGGTAGCCTATCATACTGTCCAGCGTGTTAATCATGCGGTAGGCGAAGGCCCCGGGCAGACCGAATAGAGCGAAGAACAGCCACGGTGCCAGGAAACTGTCGTTGATGTTCTCGGACACCGATTCAACGGTGGCGGCGGTGGCCTGCTCGGCGGTCAGGCCTGAAGGGTCCCGGCTGACCAACGACGGCATTCGGGCCCGAACCTGTTCCATGTCTCCCCGGTCCAGATGCCCACGGACCAAAGCCGCCTCTTTGTGCAGCATTCGCAGCGAGAAAGTCGATTTCAGCAACACGGCGCCCACGAGAATGTAGACGATGGAGTGGACGTCTTGCAGCCAGAATGCCAGGAAGAAAGCCTCACCTCCCCAGATCGCTGGCAACACCAAGGCGATGGACAGACCCGCCATGAGTCCGATAAAACCTTTCTTGGGCGACCATCGCTCGACGAACGATATGTGCCGTCCCATCCAGACCGTTGGGTGGAACCGCGTGGGTGGCTCTCCCAGGGTGAGGTCAAGCAGCACGGCCAAGGCTAAGACCGCCAGATCGTCGGGGCCGGAGAATATCAAAACCGGTCCAGAAAATCGGGAAGCGGTTCCAGCCATCCATAGGGAATGAGGGCTGTCGCGGCAAGTATCACGGCCATTTCGATTATCTCGTTGGTCGCACCGTAGGTGTCGCCGGTGAGGCCGCCCAACGACTTTGCCATGGCCCATCCCATAAGCCAGGCCATCGCGATGGCGCCAAAGAAAATCCACAACCCGGCGTAACCGCCCAAAAGAAAGGCCGCGGCCAAGGCTGAGAGTCCAGCCACGGTTGTCGCGATCTTAACGCCTCCCCCATGGAACGGCGACCCCAGACCCTGGGCGCGCACGTATGGGAAAGCCCCAAGCAAGACGACCATGGACCACCGGGAGATCAATGGGAAGAGCAGCAACGCCCACTCTTTCCCTGGCTCGGCCAAGGTGATCAGAGACAACAGCGCCCCGTATTTCAATAGCAGGACCGTCACGCCACCGGCCACTCCGAAAGCGCCCACCTGCGAGTCGCGCATGATCTCCAATCGCCGCTCCGGGGTGAACCCGCCAAACAGGCCGTCGCACACGTCCATCAGCCCATCCATGTGAAGAGCCCTGGTGATGATGACCATGGCGGCCACCAGAAACGCGGCGGTTATAGGCGCGGTGAATATCTCATCTGAGCCTGTCTCGATCCCGACCAATAGCAGACCCATCAGCAGACCGACGGCAGGGTAAAAGGCCCTGGAGTTGCTCAGGTCCATCGGGCCGCGGTCCAGGTTGCGCGCCACCGGGAAGATGGTGAGGAAAGTCACCGCCAGCCGGAGGGGGTTGAGCCAAAAGGAGATCAGGAGGCGGCCTCTTCACCGTCGTCTTCGATCTTCTCAGAGACGCCAGCTTCGGCGAAGGTGGCCATGTCGGAGAGACACTTGGCGGCGGCTTCAACGATGTGCATCGACAAGGCCGCCCCGGAGCCTTCGCCCAATCGCATGCCCATGTCCAGAAGCGGCTCCAGTCCCATGTGGCTGAGGGAGATGCGGTGGCCCGGCTCCACCGACTGGTGGGATGCGATGAAACGGTGCCCGGCCTCGGGAGCAATGGCGTAGGCGATCAACGCCGCCGCACCGGAGATGAACCCGTCAACGATCACGGGACGGTGTCCGGCGGCGGCTCCCAGGAACACCCCGGCCAACACCCCGATCTCGAACCCGCCGACCTTCATCAGGACATCCAGTCCGTCTTTGGCGTCGGGCTTGTTCACATAGATGGCCTGCTTAACGACAGACGCTTTGTGGGCCAGTCCGGCGTCGTCTAGCCCAGTGCCACGTCCGGTGGTTACGTCCGTGCCGGCGCCGGTTATCACAGAGGTGATGGCGCTGGACGGAGTGGTGTTCCCGATCCCCATGTCGCCGCAGGCGAGGAGGTCTGACCCGGCCGCGATCTGTTCACGCGCAGTCTCGATGCCCGTCTCCAGGCATTGGATGGCCTGTTCGCGGGTCATTGCCGGTCCCATGGCGATGTTGTCGGTGCCCCGGCCAATCTTCACTGAGCGCAGCGACGGGTGTTCGGGGAGGTCGGCGGCAACTCCAGCATCCAGCACGATTATCTCGGCCCCGGCGTGATTCGCTAGCACGTTGATCGCCGCGCCGCCGCCTAAGAAGTTCATCACCATGGCCGGGGTAACGTCTTGCGGGTAGGCGCTGACGCCTTCGGCCACCACGCCGTGGTCTCCGGCGGCCAGGATGACGGTCTTGCGGCGGATGCTGGGTGTGGCTTCGCCGAAGATCCCGGCTAGTTGGATGGACAGCTCTTCCAACCGGCCCAGACTGCCCGGGGGTTTGGTCAGTTGGTCCTGCCTGGCCCTGGCGGCGGCCATCGCCGTCTCGTCCAAGGGCATGATCTCTTTGATTGTGCGGTCGACTAGGTCTGAGATGGGCAATTAGTTGCTCCTAGCGGTCGATTGTATTGGTCAAGCAGGATTCGAAGAACCAATGGTTTGTCGCTGCGGAGCAATAGGCCTTTCCCCGTCAATGACTTGGGAGGCGTAACCAAGAGCGGCAGAAACATCGGCTGTGGTGAGTTGTGGATAGCTCTTAAGAACTCGTTTAACGGAGTACCCGCCCGCCATCATGCCAAGGATGTTCGCAACCATAATTCTAGTGCCGCGAACACATGGCCTTCCACTGCAGATATTTGAATCGACCGTAATAAGTGATTCTTCCATGACGGTTTCCGATTCCTTGGAACTTGCCGAAGTTAAAATTCAATGCCCGGCTGGGCTTTTATCCCCTCTTGGTAAGGGTGCTTCACCACGTTCATCTCGGTGACCAGGTCGGCGTACTCCATCAAGGCTTCCGGGGCGTTACGCCCGGTGATGATCACGTGCACCATGTCGGGGCGGGCCTTCAAGGCTTCGATGACCTCTTCAGTGTCGACCCACCCGTAGTGCATCGGGTAGGTGAATTCATCCAGCACGATCACGTCATAGTCGCCAGAGGCGATGATGGTCTTGCAGTCTTCCCAGTGGGCCCGCGCCAGCTCGGCGGACTGGTCCAGGTCTTTGGAGCGCCAGGTAAAGCCGTCGCCCATGGCACGCATCTCGATACCCATCTTCTGGGCGGCGCGCTGTTCTCCGAAGTTGGCGGTGGAGTGCTTGATGAACTGGAGCATGATGACTTTCATACCCCGGCCCCAAGCCCGTACCACCACGCCCATCGCGGCAGTGGTCTTGCCCTTGCCCTTGCCGGTGTTGACGATGACGAGGCCTTTGTTTATACGTGGCCCTGTAACTGACTGGGGGCCTGGCTCTGCCTGGGCGTCCTGTTCCGCGGGCTTATCTGTGCTCATGTTTTATCCTGTCCGGCCAAGCCGGTATCTCTTAGGCTGATGCAGCGGCGCAGGTCTCTACGAACCTCGACGCCAAACCCGGGCGGCTGCCCAGGTGTATGTGTACGTATGAAGCCCAGACGTTCTTCGTGCGAAAGCCGTCGGGCCGGTTGTCTTGGTCGACCACTTTATAGACCGATTCATCGTCCGACGGTGGCTGGGCCAAGGTGGACCAATGGAACTCGTGGCCCCGGACTCGCTGTCCCTTGAGCAGGACCGGGCTATCCGAACATGACTCAACTTCGCGGTATCCCAGGGTCAACCGGGTCTGAGACATCGCCGACTCGGCGGGGATGACGCCGATCATGGGGTGGGTCACACCGTCCAAGTCTGACAGGCTCTTTCCAAGGTACATCAGGCCGCCGCATTCCGCGTAGACCGGCACGCCCCTTGCCGCCGCCTGGCGTATAGCTTCGTGCATCGGCGCGTTCTCCGAGAGTTGGGAGGCGAACAGCTCTGGGAACCCGCCGCCCAGGTAGATCCCCTGGGCTCCGGCCGGCAACTTGTCGTCCTCCAGCGGGCTAAACGGGGCTAGCTCAGCGCCCCATGCGGTGAGCAGGTCCAACGAGTCCTGATAGTAGAAGTTGAAGGCCATATCCTGAGCCACCGCGATGGTCGTGCGGGCGGGCGCCGGAGACTCGGGGTAGACACCGGGGGCGGCCTTGGGTGTCTTGGCCGTCTGGGCTAGTTTCAAGATGGCCGGCACGTCCATGGTGGCTTCGACCTGATTGATCACGCTGTCGTACCACTTCTGGGCCACCGTGCCTTCCACCGTGGGAATAAGGCCCAGGTGGCGCTCCGGCTGGATGAACTCTTCTTTCCTCGGCAGATAGCCAAGGACCGGTAGGCCGGTGGTGGCTTCGATCTGGGGCTTGCAGAACTCCAGGTGGCGGTCGCTGCCCACACCGTTCAGGATCACCCCGGCCACGTTCAAGTCCGGGTCAAATTTCTGAAAACCCAGTATCTCGGCCGCCACGCTGCGGGCGACTTTGGCGGCGTCGGCGATGAGAATCAC
>Ga0207966_1000412_pt1 | contig 24736 bp, 30 predicted proteins | sample Knorr_S23_td_NAD_FD_185611 | JGI IMG/M metagenome (GOLD analysis project Ga0207966, IMG submission 185611) | Marine microbial communities from Southern Atlantic Ocean transect - Knorr_S23_td_NADW_ad_2500m_LV_B (SPAdes) (version 2) | ecosystem: Environmental > Aquatic > Marine > Oceanic | place...
TACGTAGATCAACAATTTCTGAATTTCTAGTTTGGATATTTTTACGGATTCCTTCTATATGGTTTTGTAAACTTAAACAATTAGCAACCTGATCAACATTTTCTCTAGCATTAATACCTGCAAATATAGGATTATCAACTGGAAAACCAGCACGTGCAAGTTCATCAGCAGTGACTTCCAACATTGTTAATTCAACCAACATAGTTTCGCCAACACCAAGGACAGGTAATTCCAATTGATTAACTCTACGACCTGAAACAATTCCACGAAACATTAAAGCTTCGCCAGGTTCTCCCAATGTAATAATTATTTGTTTGTCAGAAAGAATGAATAATTCTTCACCAGGGCCTACCACAATAGTGCTTCCAGAAGCTGGAATAGACATACTTTCTTCGTTAAAACCAAGATGAGCGAAATCAGGCATTACATTCGTTAATTGAAAGGGGTCAAAAGGTTCTTCGCAAGCGGCAGATGCAGGACATACGCGATCGTCAACCTGAGAAAATGACACAGGTAACAATACAATAGTCGAAACAAATAACAAGAAAATAATAATTGATGAACGCAATTTAGTCTCTCTCCACGAAATATAATAAAAGTAAAATGAATCCCATTACAAGAACAGGAGGAATGATTGTTACAAGATATGGAGCGAAATTTACTAGAGCGATAGAAATTATGTAAACTGGAAGTAATAATATGGCACTACCTAAAGTAAGAAGTGCTACAGATGATCGTAAAGAGCTTACCATTTTTGATTCTGCCCCAGGATTATCGCGAACTTCTGACAATCTCACTTGTGCTGCTAATGCAGAGAAAGTAATACCAGGGATAGCAAATGCCATTCCTAGCTTTACATATTCAATAAGAGGAAGTTCGATAGGATGTCCTTCATAACCAAGATAAGTTGCTATTCCTGCAATTTGATCGAAAGCTAATAATAAGGAAAATGTTTCACCAGTAATAGATCCTGCAACGCAGCCTGCATAAATCATCAATGCCATCATGTATGCAAAAAAGAAATAGAGAACTTTACCAAATGCCCCGACACCAGCTCCAACGACAACACGAGAAAGAGAAACAACAGTGCCTATTACCAGATAAGCAAGAAATGCAGCGATGAAATCAGAAGGATTTGAAGTAGTTAGAACGGTAAACATAGGGATGATAATCGGAAGTACCAAAAGTAGACTTTCAAAGAAAACTTGTTGATTTGGACCTAATGTTTTGATGAAACCTATTTGTTTAAGAAAAAGGTATATAGCGATTAGTCCGAATGCACTAAAGAAGGCAATAGATGACAAATAAGATACAAATGCATTCAGTACAACAGGATTAGCAATCATTACAGCGATTGGAGCAATAGAAAATGCAGAAATATATGTTCTAAGTTCTCTTAACGGTAGCATAAGACCACTCCTCCATTTTTTTCATTGTGTCCATGACAGAACTATGATTTGTAAGAATCATTTGGATGCCATTTTCTTCGACTGTTTTTTGTATTTGTTGTGCCCTCTCATAATTATCTTCATTATAGATCAATATGATAATTAGATCACGACTAGATTTCAGCTTTGACAGATATGATTCAATTAATCTATCATCAGTACGAGTAAGAATTAGAATGAAACTATTTCCAAATTCAGAAGCAGAGAGTTCGAGATAAGAATTTGTAAAACTTGTAATAAGGAACTTGTCTCGAGAAGGTTGTACTTTTGCAAGATTACGTAATAATGAATCAACATGAGTGTCGCCGCGTGCAGGTTTTAAGACAGTGCGAATACGAGTATCAAATAGTAACAAGCCAGTTCGAGTTCCACGTTTAATGAAATTATAAGATAAAGATGCTGCAAGATCTGCAGATATATCAAGCGAAATTTGGTCGCCATTAGGAAGTTCACTGTCTTTACCTATATCTGCAACAATTGTAATTGCCTGTCCTTCTTCTCCAGCAGTAATCTTCGACTTGGGTTTATGGTCAGGGGATTTAGCCATAGCTTTCCATGAGATAATTTTAAAATCATCTCCAGGTTGGTAATCACGAATACCCCAAACTTCACTACTTCGACCCTGTTTAATGGATGATGAAACTCCCAATAATCCGGCGGCAGATGTTTGAGGAGATGTTTCGAATGGATAAATGTGAGGAAGTACAAGAATTTCTGCTTCGTCGTTAGATGTAATAGTAATTCCAGATAACAACAACCAGTCTTTAACAACAATCTTAGTGGATGAAATTTTATGAATGCCACGGCGATCTGCGACAAAAGTTTTTGAGATGTCGTATTTTTGTCCAGGTTGGAAAACAACAGTACCAGTGTTAATATTTAGACCTAAACTTTGACAATCAAATTCAACAGATGCGTTTGCAGGGAATCTACCGTTATATTTCATTTCCAATGAGGCATTAATATCAGCAGGAGGCATTACTTGGTATTTATCAAAAACACGTGTAACCTCGAAATTGTTTGATGGTTTTAGGTATTTGAATAAAACAAGATTAATACACAAAGCAAGCATAACAGAAAGCATAGCAAGAGTAGCATTAGGCAATAAAGCCAAACTACACATCGTCATCAATCCAAAGAAACCAATAAGAAGTCGAATATGTTTCTTCATATTAAATCAAACTTGAACAATTACTTCGTCTATACAGTCCTTGATTAATTTTCTCAGATATTCGGTAGCAGAATTACTATCACCGTCATCTAGATCAAGAAGTGCATTCTGTTGTAAGATTAATCGATGATTAAGTACATCAAATGCGACAGCTTTGACGTCGTCAGGAATTACATATGAACGACCTTCAGTAACGGCGGCATAGCCCTTAGATGCATATAATAAAGCGACAGATGCACGTGGACTTGCGCCAAGACTGACTTTAGGAATATTTGAAGTGTTTTGAACTATTGAAGAGATATACTCAAGAACATTTTTCTCTGCATTAATACCTGTATGAATCATATCTTTTCCTTCAAGAATTGCTTGTTTTGAAACTATAGGTTGTAGTTCAACAGATTGACCAATTTTACGTCTGATTATTTCAGCCTCACTTGCTGCATCAGGATAATCAATAATTAATCTGAATAAGAATCTATCTAATTGTGCTTCTGGAAGAGGATAAGTGCCTTCTAGTTCGATAGAATTTTTTGTTGCAAGAACAATAAATGGTTCATCCATTTTTCGAGTCATACCTTCAACACTAACTTGCCTTTCTTGCATACATTCCAATAAAGCAGATTGTGACTTAGGAGGTGCACGATTAATTTCGTCAACAATAACAAAATTAGAGAATATAGGACCTGAACGGAATTCAAATTCTCGTTCTTTAGGATTGTAAATACGAGTACCGGTTATATCAGATGGCATTAGATCAGAAGTAGATTGAATTCTATTCGAAGTAGATTCTATAGATTTACTGAATAGATTAGCAATTAAGGTCTTACCTGTGCCAGGAAATCCCTCGATAAGAACATGTCCTCCAACAAGTATTGAAATTATTAATGAATCAACAATATTATCAAGTCCTACAACATGATTTCCAATCTCCGTCTTGAGTGAGTCTCTAAGATTTTTAATGTCGTCAATAGATTTCAAAGAGTTAATCATAATTAGTTGCCTCCAGATTGAATGATATCAGTAATAATTTTTTCTGCAGAATTACTTGATTCGGCATCAGTACCTGAATCGGAAATATCAGATTGTTTTATCAATAAACGATGGTTAAGGACGTCGAATGCAACGGCCTTTACATCTTCGGTAGTAACCTTATCACTTCCTCGAATTATTGCTGCGTGACCTCTTGACGCGTTGAGGAGAGAAACCGAAGCAGTAGGACTTGCCCCAATAATTACACCTTCTTTTGTCCTGGTAGATTGAACGATGCTGGAAATATAATCAGAAATGCCATCATCGATTGACATATTATCGATAAGGAATTTTCGAGCCTGGAGAATTTGATCTTTAGAGATTATCCGACCAGAGGATTCTGAAGATTTAGTTTTATTACGAAGAATTTCGACCTCTTCGTCCATAGTTGGGTAATCAAGATTAATACGGAACATAAAACGATCCAATTGTGTTGGAGATAATGGAAAAGTTCCTTCGTATTCAAGGGGATTTTTAGTTGCAAGAACCATAAATGGTTGGTCCAATATTGATGTTTCTCCATCAACAGTAACTTGCCCTTCTTGCATTGCTTCAAGAAAAGCAGCTTGTGTTCTAGGAGGAGCACGATTAATTTCGTCAACAATAACCATATTAGCAAATATAGGTCCTGCGTGAAAATCGAATTCAAGAGTTTTAGGGTTATAAATTCTAGTGCCCGTTACATCACCAGGCATCATATCAGGAGTGGATTGAATACGTTTGTTCTCAAGGGACAATGTATTTGAAAATGATACAGCCAAAAATGTTTTCGCAGTACCAGGTAATCCCTCAAGTAAGACATGCCCACCGGTCAATAGAGACAAGGTAAGAGTATCAATATGATTAGTGAGACCAACAATTGACTTATGGACCTCAGAACGGATATCTTCAGATATTTTTGTAATATCAGAAAGTGAATTAATATTATCAGCCATCATAAATCACTGTATAGACTCCATACTGGATTGAAGTAGATCGTTAATTTTAGTTACTCCATAATCTTTAGTATCCTGACCTGCTTCAAGATCACGAATTACTAAACGATGGTTAAGGACGTCGAATGCAACGGCCTTTACATCTTCGGTAGTAACCTTATCACTTCCTCGAATTATTGCTGCGTAACCTCTTGACGCGTTGAGAAGAGAAACCGAAGCAGTAGGACTTGCCCCAAGTATGATACGAGAATTATCTCGAGTTGTATTACACAAATTTGAAATAAAACGTAAAACATCGTCGTCTAAACTAACTTGATCTTGAATTAACTTTCGTGCAGAAATTACAGAGGATGAGTCAAGAACCTGCTCGACTTCTACAGATTCACCGCGTTGATTTTTCTTTTCAAGTATGTCAATCCATGCTTCCTTAGGAGGATAGTTCATGATTAAACGTGCCATGAATCTATCTAATTGTGCAGGAGGTAATGGAAATGTACCTGCAAATTCAATTGGATTTTTGGTAGCTATTATCATAAATGGTTGTTCAATCTGAGTTGTGTTACCGTCAATTGTTACTTGACCTTCTTGCATAACTTCAAGCAATGCAGATTGGGTCTTTGGTGGAGCACGATTAATTTCATCCATAAGAACGATGTTAGAGAAAATAGGCCCTGCGTGAAAATCAAATTCAAGAGTCTTTACATTAAAAATATGTGAACCGGTAATATCAGATGGCATCAAATCAGGAGTAGATTGAATTCTTCGAAAAGATAAGTTTATAGTATCAGAAAAGATTTTGGCAAGATATGTTTTTGCAGTTCCAGGAACTCCTTCGATAAGTATATGGCCGCCAGTAAATATGCCAATAGCTAGAAACTTGATAACATTAGGCCATCCAACTACATATTTTGAGATTTCGGCTTCAAGTGCATCTGCTGCTTTTTGAATATCAGATATATCTTTAATTTCAGTTATCATATTCTCGCCCTCGATAAACTAGAAGTTTTTTGATTAGACATCCATTTGGAGATAAGGTTATATCCAGATTTATCAATTTCCTGATTACCGTAAGCGTATTTCTCCATTGAAGAAAGAATAGAATGAAGAATTTCAGTATCTGCAGGATTTTTACCAATGAGAAATTCGGCTAGCTCTCTCATAGTATAAGAATCCCTTTGATCCAGGCCAGATGTAAAAGCAGATATTTTCAGTGTTTTATATAATTTAAGAAACTTCTCATCGTATTTTTTAGTAAATTGAATCTTTTGTTTGACAATTTTTTCTCTGACAATATTATTACGGAATAAAAGGAATTCAGAAAGCAAGAGAATAGACAGACCTGCAGCTAATACAGTATTATATGGTCTTAGCAAGACAATCAGTTCAGTAAAAGGATCACTCAACGACATCAGTCTCCGTATAAGAAAGATTGAGAACAACCTCTGGATTAAATTTAGCTATTGACCAAGGAATAGTTACTCCTGCAGGAATTCGAAAACTTTCAGACCAGTCAGAATATGGAAACAATAATTCATCTAATTCACAATTATTGCCCGATGCATATAGATCGTCAGGTCCACCAACAGGAACTGCAGCTTCTGCATCATCAGTAAGTTCACAAGCAATATTATTCAATTCAAGGCCGGACATCTTTATTGAATCTAAATTAATCTCAAAATCAAAAGTACTAGTATAAGATACAAAGACTACATCGTCAGATGTAACTTGCCAATTTGCAGATAATGCTTCTATTTCAATAGAATCAGGAATTATTTCCATGTCATAATGGTCAGATCTAATCGTAATATTCTCGAAAATGTCCAAGGTTTCAGTAGTCCATTCTCCAATTTTTAAATCATAAGTTCCTTCTTCAACAAGAACGGTAACTTGACCCGTTCCATTAGTAGTTCCAGTTACTGCGATTGAATCAGTTGCACTAATATCATTCCAGAAATAGAATACAATATTAATTCCAGGAGTAGGAGTAGTGACATATCTTTCTCCAATATTTTTATCATGAGTCCAAGTTTCAATAGTGATAGTATGCATAGGCAATAACTCTGGTTCTGGAGGTTTTGGTTCAGGATAATTCAATACAACAAAAGAACTGGTCAAAATAGCTACAGTTAAAAGAACAACTTGAAGTAAAATAGAATTTGCAGATGTACTCAATGTTTCTCCCCTTTTAATAGGTAATTTAAACTGAGTTATTAAGTTTGACTTTAAAGAATTATAATGGCCGGAACGATAAAAAATAAAAAAAGGTGAATTAGACGAGATATTAACAATCAAGAAGATTTATTTACTCTAATTTATTAACATAAAGTATCCAATTTTTTTTGGGGATTATTCTATTGTATAAAGAAAATGAAATAAAAAATCAAGTTCATGGTACGACCACCGTAGGTTTAGTATGCAGTGATGGGATTGTATTGACGACCGATACGCGTGCTTCAATGGGGTATTATATTGCAAGTAGGACGGTAAACAAGATTGCAGTAATCGATAATCATTGTGCATTAACAATTGCAGGAGGCGTTGCGGATGCCCAATATGTAGTTGATCAATTAAAGTATCAATCTAATATTTATAAATTGGAAAAATTTCAAAAATTACCAATATCATCGGCAGCAAGATTAACATCCAATTCATTTTTCTCGGCAAATCATCAAGTATCACCATATTATGCAGACATCTTGGTAGGCGGAGTAGATATGGACGGTCCTCAATTATACAATATAGATATGTTTGGAACACTAACAAAAGAAGAATATTATTCAACTGGAAGTGGTTCTCCCGTTGCATACGGAATACTTGAAAGTGAATTTAAACAAGCATTAAGTGTAGATGAAGCTTTGACAATTGCTGTAAGAGCAGTTTATGGAGCTATTTTAAGAAATTCAGGAACAGGAGATGGCCTAAATATCGTTACAATAAAAGAAGACATTCTAAAAGAATATTCACTTAAAGAGAAACAAAAAATACTCAAAGATCTTTCTGGTAGACAATAAAATGGCAGTGATGAGTAAGTCACAGGAATTAATGACGACAATATTAAAATCATTACCGTCGGAAGCAGAAATCACACGTATCGAATATGAAGGGCCAAGAATATCGATCTATACAAAGAATTACGAATTTTTAGCTAGTAATAATTACATAATTTCAGATATTGTAAATACTGTAAAAAGAAGACTAGTAATTAGAACGGATAAGTCAATTAGGAAAAAAGAAAATGAAGCAACAGAAATATTAAAAAATTCAATAGCAGAAGATGTAGGATTAGGAAATATATATTATGATGATGCACTTGGTGAAGTAATTATAGAAGCTTTAGAGCCACAAAAATTAACAAATAATCCTGATGTTAATTTACATAAACTATCTGCAGATATTGGTTGGAAAGTCATAGTGAAAAAAGGGTCGAATTTGCCATCAACAAGTATAAAAACAATATATTATGTTAAACAAGCTGAATCAGAAGCTAGAAGTGAATTCTACAGACAAATAGGAGAAGAAATATTCAGGCCAAAATTATCTCAAGCGCCAAATATTACTCTGAAAAGTTTGGGAGGATTCAACCAAGTTGGAAGATCTTGTATGTTACTTACAACTCCAGAAAGTAAAATTCTTTTAGATTGTGGTATACTGCCCAATGCTAGAAATACATGGGATTCATATCCAAGACTAGATTGGGCTGATTTCGACATGGATGACTTAGACGCAGTAATAATATCACATGCGCACTTGGATCATTCAGGATATCTGCCAGTATTATTCAAATATGGATACAGAGGGCCAGTATACTGTACAGAGCCAACACTAGCATTGATGGTATTACTACACAATGATTATGTAAAGATCAATTCTCATGAGGGTTCACAAGTATTGTATGAAGGAAGAGATGTAAGAAAAATGATTCAACATACAATTACATTGCCATATAGATTGGTTACAGACATATCTCCCGATATCAAATTAGTTCTTAACAATGCAGGACATATATTAGGCTCTGCAACTTCACATCTGCACGTTGGAGAAGGACTACACAATATTCTCTACACAGGAGATTTTAAATTCGCAAAAACAAAACTTTTTGATGAGACTATTTGGAACTATCCAAGGGTAGAAACTCTAATCATGGAGAGTACATATGGTGGAAAAGCAGATATGATGCCGACAAGAGACCAAATGGAATCAAATTTAGTAAATTCAATAAATTCAACATTAGAAAAAGGAGGCAAAGTATTGATTCCAAGTCCTGCAGTTGGAAGGGCGCAGGAGATAATGTTAGTATTAGATCAGCAGATGCGTGAAAAGAAATTAATTGAATGTCCTATTTATCTTGAGGGAATGATTTCAGAAGCAACTGCAATACATGTAGCGTCAACAGAATTTTTAAGTCGTGATTTAAAGAATAGTATTGCAAGAGGTCAAGGTAATCCATTCCAAAGTGAATATTTCACAATAATAGATCATTATAGCAAAAGAGAAGAGGTACTAAGAGACGAACCGTCAATAATTATGGCAACTTCAGGAATGTTAGAAGGAGGACCAGTAATGAGATACTTTGAAGAATTAGCCCCAATTGAGAAGAATAAATTAATTTTTGTATCGTATCAAATCGCAGGAACATTAGGAAGAAGAATAATGGATGGAGCGAATCAAGCAAGCATATTTGATCAAGATGGAAGGATTAAGATTGTAGATATAAAATGTCCAAAAGAAAAGATCGATGGCTTTAGTGGACATTCAGATTATAATCAACTAATTAGATTTGTTGGAAAACTTAGACCTAAATTAAGAAATGTGATAATCAATCATGGAGAACATACAAAGGTCGAGAATTTAGCAAATTCAATATCAAGAATTTATAGAATAAGAACACATAGACCCGAAGTTCAAGAAGCAATCAAGCTAATTTAAGATAGGCCTCTCCAGATTTTTACACCAGGAGGAGTAAGTACAACTCTTTCATCTCCAAGTCTTACAATATCTCCGCCAATAGAAGACACATATCCATATAGTTCTTCAATAGCTTTTTTAAGTTCTTGGACATTTTTTTGTGCTATAGGAGTAATTCTCAATATTACAATCATGTTTTGAGATACTTCATCTTTAATTGTTGATATTTGATCGAGATTTTTCAATGGTATTGCTTTAAGATACATTTGTTGATCTTTACCAATTGGTTTTTTGTCGATTTTTAATGAAGACAATGAGAATAATATGGATCCATCACTTATTAATTTAAAAAAAAAGAGTCAGTCATTAAGAGAAAAATTAAGTTCCTTACAGGAATTCCAGACATAGTCACCGACAAAATGAAGATTTTGAATGACCATCCCCTTATCAAGAACAAGTAATTCTTCAGAAGAATTTAGAGTTTTACCTATAGCAAGATTTTGGTCATGGACTTCCTCGGAAATGACTACAAGGTCGCCTTTTGAGAAATTATCAGGAAGTTCTTTTATGCCAGGTCTCATAATATTTGCTCCTTTGCAGACAAATGGAATTGCTCCTTTATCTACAACAATTTTAGGGAGTGAAGATATTGTATCAGAATCTTGCAGAAATGGAAATAATTCATCTTGATTCCTAACAAGAATAAAATTACTTGACGAGAAAATTTCAATTTCATCATTCAATTCAAATGATTTGATTTGTTTAATTTTCGAAGTATCTGAAATTAAAGAAATAGCAATTAATCTCTCGACTAGAGAATTTATTTCACGTTTTGATAGGAATTTAATTTTCATTGTTAGATCCATTATTTTTGATATGATCAAAGTAATCATGTAATGAATTAATTTGTCGATTTTCAATTGATCCAGGGCGTTGTTTTCTTACTTCATGAACAGATTCATCCACAGTCATTCCAGAATTAATGAGAAATGCAGCTAGAATTGTACCGGTTCGACCGATTCCGGCTCTACAATGAACTAATACAGGTTTATTAAAAGACACGCAGTTATTTATGAAAGAAACAGATTCAATAAAATGTTCAATAGAAGGTAATGAATGATCTATAATCGGAATATGTTTGAATTGAACACTATTATTTGAGAGAACTTCAGGGTCTAAAGAACTCGTGGTCAATGTTAATACAGCGGAGATTTTATTGTTAATCAGAAAAGATAGTTCTTTATCAGAATTAATGAATCCAGAACCTGCAATTTGATTATCTTTAAGCCATTTGAAATTCGTAGGTCTAGAGAATATTAATCCATACAGTTTCCTGTAGATATCTCCGATAAGCATGACAGAATCTATGATTTAGACAGATACGGATTTACCACATGCGCATGTAGATGTGACATTAGGATTGTTAATTTTAAATCCAGAAGATTCAATTGATTCAAGATAATCAATAGAAGAGCCACCAAGGTATTTTGCACTAAATGGATCGATGAAGATTTTTAGGCCTTCAGTCTCAATAATAATGTCTTCGTCAGCACTGTTGTCTTCTAAAGCCATTCCATAAGTTAGACCTGCACAGCCTCCGCCAGCTACATAAACTCTTAATCCAGGACTAGATTTTTCTTCAATTTTTGAGAATTCTTTAACTTTATCGATTGCTTTTTGACTAATACTAACTAATTCTGTTTGACTCATAATTATCAATAGGCACAGTCACAATATAAATTTTTAATTTTTTGAACTAATGAAGGTGGTAAGTTTATTTATAGCATCATCAGTTGTTTTTATTACAAAACTTGCATTAGGATTACCAAAGATAATGGATACTTTTTTTTCATATTGTTCTTTCAGACCTGTTCCAGATGGACAAACTCCTAAACTTTGTATATCAAATGTATTGGATTTTATGAAATTCATATAAGAATTAAATAATTCGGGGGATTTCCAGTCTTCTTTATAATCTTCACATAACGCAATCCAGACTTCAATAATGCTATTATATAGAAGTTTTTCAGTTAATTTTGCAAGGCTCATTGTTCATCGCAGCAATAACCTATCTGACTATGGTTGTCGAGACAGAAATTGACTAGTAATATAGGATTCATCCGACTTCGACAGATCCATCTTCATTAGCTCGAAGAAATGTATCAATTTTCATAGAGAATATTCCATTAGCAATTATACCTGGAATATTAAGCAACAATTGTTCGAGTTTCAATGGTTCAGTAATTTGATTGAAATGTGCATCAATGACCAAATTTCCGTTTTGTGTAAAAAATGGATATCCTTTATTCAAAGTGCGAATAACCGGATTTCCGCCATTTGACTTAATTTTCTCTTCTACAAAGAATCTAGAAAACTCGGATACTTCCAGAGGTACAGGCCAAGTAATAACATCCACATATTTTGATGAATCAGCAATAATAATTGAGTGATTTGCAGCTTCAATCATAATTTTTTCACGATAATGAGCTCCGCCTCCGCCTTTTATCATAATATGATTTTTATCGATTTCGTCTGCTCCGTCTACTACAACATCAATTTCAGGAATAAGCGATGGGGATTCAAGAACTATGCCATTATTCTGTGCAATAATTTCAACTTGCATAGATGTAGGAATGCCTCGAACATCAAGTTTTTCGTCAGTGATTCGTTTTCCTAAAGCATTAACAAATGCTGCAACAGCAGAGCCACTGCCAAGTCCAACTAATTGTCCACTAGTGATTTTCTGAGCTGCTTGTTCACCCATCTTTTGTAATGCATCTTCTTTACTCATTCAATTACCTTCTTTTCAATTTAATTTCAGACATTATTGTTTCGAATTTGGATGATGAAATTCTATTCAAATATGGAATATTATTGCTGTTCACTATTGATTTGAGTTTCTTTTGTTCTTTAAATGATAAGATTGATTTAATTTTACGTGAATTTTTAGGTAGGATTTTGATGTCTGATTTTTCTATGTCGGCTATATTAAGATCTTTGAATATTTTATCGATTGATTTTTCGCTCATTCTTCCACGTCCATTTGTTCTAATCTGTTTAATGCCTCTAATACCTCATCCCTGATTTCATTTACTTTATCATCAGCTAATGGAGTATCTTTTGCTTTCTTAGGAATATCTTTTCTCTCAATTGTTTCAGAATTGGTTTTTATCTTTTCGTCAGTTATCTGTTTTTTATCATCGTTGTCTTCAATTGAAGTAACAGGAGCATTGGTAATTTTTTGTGGAATTTTTGTAATTATTTTAGAAATTTCGACAGGCGTTTCTTTTGGTTTGGATGGTTTTTCTGGAATGTCTTCTATAACAGGAGGCATGTCAGGTTTCGTAAATGTTTTAACTGTTTCGAGTTTCGTAGTTAATTCGTTTAATCGACGTTCTACCTGATTCAGTTTTTGTGAAAAAAGATCAGTAAGTTCTTCATGAAGATTTTCCAATTCACTTGCTTCAAGAATTAATTCAGAGTCCTGGAGGCTATTGTCAAGTGTTCGGATTTGTTCTCTATATCTATCGGATAGCAAATCTCGCTCTTTTTTGGTGATTCGTCCGTCACCTTCTGCTTGGAATACACGTCCTAAAGCATCAGTATGAAGTTCTTTTTCAAGTTTTAAGGTCTTGTATCGAAGACGCGCTTGTTCGACTTCGAATTTTTTACCAATTTCAGGAATACTCCTAGTTGGTTTAGAGGCAATGTCAGAACCAGGAAATTCGGGTTTTAGGTATTTACTAACTAAAATGGAAAACGTTGTTCCTGCAATTATTCCGCCAAAAAGAGCTATGATGATTTCAGGGGTCGACATTTCAATTTATGACTAGAAAAACCCGGATATAAGCTTTTTCAACGGTAAGAAATACTGGAAAAAAGTAGATTATCGGACATGCATCCAATTATATTGTCGAATTTTTGCTGTTCCAGCTTTTCCAAAGCCACAGAATGCACATTTTTTATGTGTCAAATGGTATGAGTGTTTTCCACATCGGCGGCATCGCATATGTGTTTGGCCTCGGCCGTTTTTACCTGATGAAGTTGTACCTTTAACCATAATAATCACCTAGGCGGAGGAGATATAAGAATTATGTTATCGCCTCTTACGATAATAGTTCCAAGATCCTTAGTACTGTCGCCTTCCAAAACTTCTTGAGATTCATCAAGAGTCAGATTCATATGTTGATCAAATCCTTGTAAAGATCCTCTGATTACCTTGTTGCCTTTGAGTTTGATTAGAACTACCTTTCCAATGCTCTCTTCCAACACTTTAACGGACATATCAACAGACATTGTTAACCATAAAAATTAGGGTAATTAAGTTATATAAGTAAATTTGGACAATTTTTTAAATTATAAAATTATATGATTTATGTATTGAAAATTTATACAAAGAAAGGAGATAAAGGTAAAACGAATTTATTCGGTACAGATAAACGAATAAGTAAATCTTCAAAGAGAGTAAAGTCTTATGGCGAAATAGACGAATTAAACTCGTTCATAGGTATGATCATGTCATTAGAATCTAAAGATCAATTCAAAGATATCAAAAAAGAATTAGAAAGAATTCAAAATGATTTATTTATTATAGGTGGTGAACTGGCCACAATTTCAAACGATAAGAAATTAATAAAGAGAATTGAGAAAAAAGACGTCATAAGACTCGAGAATTCCATAGATTCTCATTCAGATAAATTAGAACCATTGGAGAATTTTATACTGCCAGGAGGATCTACCATAGCCGCGCTGTTTCATTTGGGAAGGACAATATGTAGACGGGCAGAAAGGAACATTGTTGATCTGAGTGAGGGAGAAGACATTAACGAGGAAATTATTGTTTATCTGAATAGATTATCTGATTTGCTATTTATTCTTGCAAGAATTTCAAATAAAATATTAGATGTAAAAGACATCAAGTGGAATTAAGTGTTCTTTCCAACACAACAAGATTTGTTGATTGCTTAAATCCAGATTCTCCTAGAATATTCAACTGCTGAGAATTAACTTTTGGGATGCTGAATATTTTATTTAGTGTAATAGATGGGTCTTGATTTTTAAGAAACGACATTGCGTCATCGAAAATATTAGTAGACATTTCAAAGAACAATATCTGATAATCATTTTTATAGCCAAAATTTTTTGAAGGTTGTACAGCAATAAAGGATGAAGGTTTTAGTTTTGGAATTATTAGAAAGGCGTTCTTTGAGAATTCAGACAAGGCAATACTATTTGTTGGCCACCATCTCCACCATAAAGGAATCAAATCCTCTTTTATCAGAGAATTTTTCATAATAGAGTAGATTTCATCAGAATCATCAATTATAGAGAATTCCATTGGATCTGAAGTAGATTCAATGTACTTTCCATCCAGTGAACAATATTGTGAATATAGTATTTCGTCAAATCCATTACTAGTAAACAGATTTCTTGATGCGGTATTTTTTGTCGAAGTGACTAAACGGACATTGTGTGCTTCCAGATATCTGGATCTTTCCAGATAATCGTCTAGCAAATACTTTGCTATTCCCTGACGGCGATAGGATTCGTCAACCCTCAAGGTTTCAAGCCAAGAATCTGAACCAAGAAGGTAAGAATGATATACGCCAATTATTTGATTTTTCAGTTCGGCGACAACGAATGTACCAACATTGTTCTCAATCCAATTATTCCAAACAGAAGGAAGAAAATCGTGGCCGTCCCAAATATTCTTACATAGATCAGTAATTTGATCCAGATCTGATTCTATTCCATCACGAATTAGTATCTTATCAATCAAGGACATTAATTTGAATGATTATTTTGATTGATTTTATAGATATTCATTTATTTTTTCTTCGAAGATTTCTTGTGTTACAGCGCCAATAATGGAAGTCATTACCTGACCATTTTTAATAATAAGAAAAGTCGGGATAGAACCAATTGCATATTTCGAAGGAGTAACTGGATTTTTATCAACATTAAGTTTTGCAAATACAAGTTTATTCTCATAGATTAAAGACATCTCCTCAATAATTGGGTTCATTGCACGACAAGGGCTACACCATTCAGCCCAGAAATCAACAATTACAAAAGAATTATCCCCGATAATTTGGTCAAAGTTTTCATCTGAAATAACTAAAGGAGAGATTGATTGCACATATTATCGAAGTTAAATTTGTATATAAAAACACCTGTATGGTTTTAATGAATGAGACAATTATGAAATTATTTTTATGTGTTCAATGATATTCTAATGTGCCGAGATGGCAGAGTGGTCTTCAGTAGAACACAATAATGCGCGGGCCTTGAAAGCCTGTGTCCTCCGGGACTCGTGGGTTCGAATCCCACTCTCGGCGTTTCAATTCTATAATACACTATAAAAATCGTGAATTAAAGCGAGTTTAGTTCAGTCGGTCTATTTGTTTGAAAGATTGACTTCGATGAATACGTCTTCAGGAACTTTGAGTCGCATGAGTTGTCTCATGGTTCGGTCGTCGGCATCCAGATCAATTAGGCGTCTATGAATACGAAGTTGCCATCTATCAAAAGTGCTAGTGCCGTTTCCAGATGGGGCTTTTCTAGTAGTAATTCTGAGTTTTTTCGTAGGAAGTGGCTGTGGACCTCGTGCTTTGATACCTGTACGATCGGTAATGTCTTTAATCTCCTTGCAAACTATCTGTAAGTTAGGAAGATTACTACTTGTTAACTTGATTCTTGCAGATTGACCCATATTTCTTTATTATATTGTATGTTGAAGTATTTGAATTTTACATTTGGGCGAAAAGAACAAATACAAATGAAAAAATTTATAGCTCAATGTTAAAAGCTGTATTATTTGATTTAGATGGGACGATAATAGATTCCAACAACGCAATATTTCAGACATATATGCAAGTGGCAATTAGACTGGGAGTAGAACCTCCGGATATAGAAGTTCTAAGAGGCCTATTAGGTCAGCCTTCACACTTGAATTTGCCCTTACTATTTGGAGACAACAAGGATGCAAGGCCAATTTATAATGAAGTAGTAGTAAAGACTCATGAGAATTTACCCACATTGCCTCATGTTAAAGAGACTTTAGAGAAGATAGACTTACCAATGGGAATTGTGACGTCAAAAAGAAAGGCAAATGCAATTGAAGTATTAGGAGAATTGAATAATTATTTCACAGTGTTAATAACTCCAGAACAAACCGTGAAACAGAAGCCAGATCCAGAACCAATGCACTTGGCATGTAAGAAATTATCAGTTAAACCAGAAGAATGTGTTTACATTGGGGATACAGTAAGAGATTATAAAACAGCGATGAATTCGGGTACAGGATTTATTGCATTAGTAGACAAAGGTTCAACAGCAGAACAATTCAATGAACTAAATGTAAAATATCAAGTAACGTCATTTGACATGATTCCGGACATGATAAAAAAGTTTTATTAGTAAATTTACTCTAGTATATCATAATTGGCTTTTGAAGTAATTTGTGATAATTGTGGACATATGATATATCAAGGAATGGAATTAAGATATGTTAACGATGTTATCAAATCAAATAGTGGAAAATGTAGAAGTTGTAATAGTGCATTTTCAAAAAGAGAATTCAAGACAGAAATAATTAAGAAATAAATTAAATTTTAGAATTAGAAAGTCCCTTGATAAATATACATTCGTCAAAACCAACAGAGAATGTCTGACTAGATTGATCATTATCAGAAATTATCAGGTTGCTATCACGTATAATCACTATAGGAATAGATTCATCACATTCACCCATGAGCAATTGAGCTGCCGAGCTCAAATCGTCGGCAATAGCTTTTTGAGTAACACGAATAGAATTGCCAAAAAGATCAGTTTTTCCACGTTCGTCTTCAATGGGTTTTACTCCAGAAGAGGCAATAGCCACGCCAGTAGTGCCAATACGAGTAGGCATCAACCTGCTATCAGTGATAATAATTCCGTTGTCAGTGCCGAACAATTTTTTAATTTCAGACTTTAGAATTTTTGCTGATTTAAAGGAATCTTCTGGATATAGAATGGCATAGCCAGGCATTATATTCGACGTATCGATTCCTGCATTAGGGACCAGAATGCCGTCTTTGAAAGTTAGGACAAATCCATCAAAGCCATAGAAGATTTTATCAGATTCTTGAACTATCAACTCAGATAAACGAGGATCAATATTATATTTTTCAGCTATTTCAGTTGCGTAAGAACTTACGTCTACGTCAGAGAGTTTAACATATCGACCTTCAGACAATGCAACAAATTTACTAGAAATACAAAGTATATCATCGTCTTTTAACTCGGTAGAGTTACTTTCAAGTGATTTGAAAATTAAATCAAGCAGGCTGAATTTTGTATCCTGTCTTGGAACTTTAATAGGCAGTAATTTAATTTGATTCAAGGTTCTAACTTTTCATTTATTCAACTTGAAATACAACATCTAATTCGACGGAAGAATCCATCGGGAGAGAGTTACTACCAATTGCAATTCTTGTATGTTGCCCTGCTTCTCCAAATAATTTACCAAATAGATCAGATGCCCCATTGATTACTTTGGGATGATCTACAAAAGTATCAACACAGTTAACATATCCAGAAACTTTAACAATCCGCTTAACATTATCCAATGAGCCAATTTCTGCTTTAATTACACTCAAAGCGTTCAAGGCACAGACTTTTGCACGATAATAGCCTTCTTCCACAGATATATCAGAACCCAATTTTCCTGTAAGAAGATTACCATCAATAAAAGGAACCTGGCCAGAAATGAAAACCAAGTCATTTATTCTAAGTGATGGAATATATGAGCCTGCGGGTTTTGGAACTCCTGGAAGTGTAAGCCCAAGTGAAACTAACTTTTCCTCAATCATGAGTGATTTTAAACAGTTGTGTTATTAATGTTTTAACAAAAAGATATATTCAAGCAAAAAAGATAAAGATTGTAATAAAAATTTGGTAGACTTTGTTAGTTTAACAGTATTAATTGTTTTAGTTATTTTATCAGCAATTTCATCAGGAAGTGAAACTGCGTTAGTTTCATTAAACAAGATAAAAGTAATAACACTTTATGAACAAAAAAAGAGAGGCTCTGGATCATTATTTAGATTAAAGAAAGAGCCAAAAAAACTCATTACAACGATATTAATATGGAATAATCTTGTGAATATCAGTGCTGCATCATTAGCTACAAGCATAGCGATTAAAGAATTTGGATCAAATGGACTGGGGATAGCTACAGGAGTTATGACTTTAACAATATTGATTTTCGGAGAGATAATTCCAAAATCATATTCCACCGTTAACAATGAAAAATTTTCATTAATTATTTCAAGACCGATAGAAATTATCGTGAAGATATTATCTCCATTTACAATACCACTAATGAGATTGTCAGATTTCCTACTAAGAGATTCAAATAAAGATGTAACCCCCACATTAACAGAAGACGAAATAAAAACAATATTGGATGTAGGGGAACAAGAAAATATTATTGAAAAACATGAAATAGAATACATCAGAGGTGTATTGAAATCTGGAGATACTACTGCTAGAGAGGTAATGATTCCGAGGAAAAAAATGTTTGTTCTAGATTCAAAAATGGACGTCAATCAATCCATAACAGAAATGATAAGTAGTGGATATACAAGAGCGCCGCTCATAACCGAATCCAAGGATAATGTAGTAGGAATTGTCCATTTGAAACAGATGCTTGTTGAGCAAAAGAAAGGCAAGGGAGAAGTAGGAGTGTTGCAAATATCAAGAAAACCAATATTTGTATCTCAAAGAGAAATAGTAGGAAATTTACTCAGAGAACTACAATCAAAGAGGGTTCACATGGCAATCGTATTGGATGAATTCGAAGGTGTTGAGGGATTGTTAACTCTAGAAGACTTGGTTGAAGAGATTGTCGGTGAAATAATAGATGAAAGTGAGAATGTGTTTCCTACAATAAAACGTGTGGATCACAATACAATAATAGCCACTGGCGAAACGAAAATTGAGGAAATAGAGAAATATTTCAAGATGGATTTCAAGAAAAGTGGAAAATATGACTTTTCAAATGTGAATGGAATACTTCATAATTTCTTAAAAGATATTCCAAGAAAAGGAGACACGATAGAAACAAGCGGATTGTTATTTGTTGTGGATGAAATTGATAATAATACTACAGATAAAGTAAGTATTACTAAAATCTAGAAACAAACCATACAACAGATATATTTAATGTAGAATTAATTAATAATATAGAACCATGGATTTATTTGCAGTTTTTATAGAAAATTTATCTGAATTAGGATATCTCGGGGCTTTATTAGCAGGATTTCTTGGGTCTAGTTCACTATTCTTTTCGATATTTCCGTCGTTCATAACAGTTCCAATAATTGGATCGCAATTAAATCCCCTATTAGTTGGGGTAATGGCAGGACTTGGTGCAGGAGTTGGACAGTATCTTCATTATTATATCGGAGTCGGAGGAAGAAAATTATTTTCAAATAATTTTTTGGCTAGAAGAAAAATTCCTCTAGGAAAATTTAAATTTCCAAGATTTTACAAACGAAATAGAAAGCCAATAGATTGGGAAGAAAAAATAAGGAAATACGGAGTAGGAATAATTTTTGTTTTTGCAGCGACGCCGTTGACACCAGACGATATTCTTTGGATACCGCTGGGAATAATGGGCTATCCGAAATTAAGAGCGCTAATAGCTGCAATACTTGGTAAAATTACATTAAATTTAATGTATGCATATGCTGGATTCTTCGGAATAGAATTATTAATGTAATTGAATGCCGGGAGTGGGTCTTCCGTATAAATTTCGAACCCACGACCTCCAGATTATGAGTAACGCCCTTGTTGTACTATGGAGGCTGGCGCTCTAACCAGGCTGAGCTTTCGAGTAAACAAACCCCGGCTTCTTTCCCCGGCACACAATACAAAAAATTTTCTGTGCCTAATAAATGAATGTCGAAAGCACAATAACATTCGTCCACGGTTTAAGCATATCATGATTCTAGTCAGAATATATGGATTATTCAATTCATATTTACTAATAAAAATGAGAATTTGAGTCATACGTTCAATGAAATTAATTCTATGAATACATCTGTCCAATATGCTGATGAATACTTGAAACAATCATATTAGTTAACGAAATTTATAACCAACAAACTGTATACATAATCATGGCAAGTAAATCAGGTAGTATACCTCAAAACTATATTATCATAGGAATTATTGTCGTAGCAGTATTAGTTGGAGGATTTTACTTCATGCAATCAAACAGTGGAGATTGTGTAGTAAAACTCGGACACATACTACCAACAAGTGGTCCACTTGCAGCATATGCAGGAGGTTTCCAAGCAGGAGTTCAAGCTGCTGTAATAGAAGCAAACGACCAAGGTGGTATTGACGGCTGTACTGTTCAACTGATAGAAGAAGACTCAGCAACAGATCCAGCTGCATCAGCAGCAGCGGCAAAGAAACTGATTGAAGTTAACGGAGTTCATGCAATAGTCGGTGCATATGCAAGTTCATCAACACTAGCAGCAGCACCAATTGTTGAAGATAGTAAAACCATCATGATTTCCCCAGCTTCTACATCACCTGATGTAACAAATGCAGGTGACTTCATTTTCAGAACTGCTCCAAGTGACGCACTACAAGGCGTTGCAATGGCAGATCTAGCTTGGTCACAAGGACACAGAACTGCAGCAGTAATCTTTGTAAATAATCAATATGGACAAGGATTGTCTGATGTATTCCAAGAATCATTCAAAGCAAACGGAGGCACAATAACAATTGCAATAGCATATGAGCTAGAAATGGCAACATACCGTACTGAATTATCACAAATACAAGCTACGAATCCAGACATCATAGTCGATGTCTCGTATGCAGATGACGGACAAATCATATTCAGAGAAGCAGCAGAACTTGGAATGACAGCACAATGGCTTGGCGGCGATGGAATAGCAGATGATGCTATATTCGGAGCACCAGGAATTGCTGAAGCAACAGAAGGAATGATAGGAACACGTCCAGCCTCTCCTGAATCACCAGGAAAGGCAGCTTTCTTAGATCTATTAGCAGCTAATGGATTGGAAGAAGGAATCTATTCGGCAGAGGCATATGACGCAGCCAAATTAGCCCTAATGGCAATTGATGAGGCAGGCGTAGATGCAACTAAAGAAGCTATCAGGGATGCATTAATCAGTGTAGCAAATGGCTATATTGGAGCATCAGGCGACAAAACATTCGATGAAAACGGAGATGTAGGCGGAACCTACAGCATCTGGAGAATCGTAAACGGAGCATTTGTCGATATCGGAAATTGGGACCCTTCGGGTATCAGTCTTTCTTAGTATCGTCAAACTCCTCTTTTTTTTATTTACTTCCTAGAAACATACGGCCTAATTCTCGATTATTAATAACTTCAGATGCTTTGCCATCGAAGAAATTCTTTCCCATTGCCAGCACATAACAGCGATCAGAGATTGCCAGAGACTTCTTTGCATTCTGTTCAACTAATAAAATAGAGGTTCCAGACTCCTTGATCTGAATAAGTTTTTGCATGATTTCACTGACTAGATTTGGAGCCAAGCTGGCAGTGGGCTCGTCCAGCAATAACAGTTTAGGGTCTCCAATCAATGCCCTTGCTATTGCCAGCATCTGTCTTTCCCCTCCGCTCAAGTTGCCAGACTTTATTGAGTTCTTGTTTTTGAGTTGAGGAAAGATCGAATAGATTTTATCCAATTCATTTTTAGTGTCTTTAATTTTTGAAGTGTAGAAACCAATATCAAGATTCTCAGATATTGTAAGATTTGAGAAGATGTTTTCCACTTGTGGAACGTAGGAAATGCCTTTTTCAAAAACTCTAAAGGGTTTTATTCCAATTATTGATTCATTTAGAAATTCTATTTTACCCTGTTGTGGTTTGACAATTCCAAATATACTTTTCAACAAGGTACTTTTACCTGAACCATTGGGACCGATAATAGTAACAATCTCATCAGTTTGTACATTGAGATCAATATCTTCAATGATGATTGTACCGTCATATCCAGAATGCAGACCTGATACTTTGAACATGTCTAATCTTCCAACCCCAAGTATATGTTCAGGACTTTTTCGTCTTCAAAGACTTTTGAAGGATCCCCGTCAGCAATGATCTTTCCACGATTCATCACGCCAATGTATTCACAATAATCGCGAACGACGTCTATGTTGTGTTCTACAATCAAGAAGGTCTTATCGTATTTGTCACGCATATCGATAATCTTCTCGAATATCTTGTTGGCCAAGGTGGGATTCACACCTGCAATGGGTTCGTCAAGAAGGATGATTTCAGGATCGGCCATGAGAATTCGGGCAAGCTCAAGAAGTTTTTTCTGGCCGCCAGACAGACCTGCGGAATACTCATTGGTTAGGTGCGATAAATCAAGGAGTTCCAGTATTTCATTTGCTCGTTCATGGTTCTCGGTCTCTTGTTTGATTACTTCTTTTTTACGGAAGAATAATGGAATAATATTCTCGCCAAGTTGGTTTCTCGCACTCAACAGTACATTTTCCAGAACTGTCATCTTAGAGAAAGGCCTAGGAATTTGGAAAGAACGAATTATTCCATGGTTGGCGATTTTATCAGGAGACAGATTGGTTATATCGATGTCATTGAACTTTATAGAACCTTCGTCCACAGGGATGAATCCGGTGATGCTGTTGAATAGCGTGGTTTTTCCAGAGCCATTAGGTCCAACCAGTCCCGTGATTGATTTCTTTTTCACAGAGAAATCAACACCGTCTAGTGCAACTATTCCTCCAAAGGATTTATGGATATTATTAAGTTTCAGATGTTCCATTTTCTTCCAACCTCGTAGAGATAGATTTAGTTTTTTCTTCGGGAATAATGCCTTCGGGCCGATACATCATAAACAATATCAGGATAAAACCGATAACAATGATCCTAAAGTTTAGCGGATCGATTGGCAGAGAGACATAGTCCTTGACAATTGACATTCCTCTTTCAAAAGTTTGCACGAGCAGAGCTCCAAGAATCGAGCCCTTGATATTTGCAATGCCGCCAATGATCATCATCGTCCAGATAGTGAATGTAAGGACTGGAAAGAACATGTCGGGAGAGATGAATCGAAGATGGTATGAAAATAGATGCCCTGCAACACCTGCCATGGATGAGCCGATAATCAACGATTTTGTTTTGAATTTGAAGATGTCTTTTCCAAGAGACTTTGATGCAACTTCATCCTCTCGTATGGATTTCAGAACTCGTCCGAACGGAGAGTTTACGAGTTGAGTAGCTATAAGATAGCATGCAAACAGGAATATGAGAACCACGGGCGTGTAGAACAGAAGATAATTGTCAGTAGGAATGAATTCAGCCAATGGCCTAGGTATGCCAGGAAGCCCTCGCGTGCCATTCGTAAGCCAGGCTTCGCTGATGAAGAACAATCTCAGGATCTCCCCAGCAGATACCGTAACTATCGCGAAGTAATCCTCCCGAAGCCTGAGCGTGGGCAAGGAGATTAGGAATCCAGCAAGGGCAGACATGAAGATAGCTGCAACCAAGGCGAATATGAAATTGTATCCGCTCAATGCTAGCAAGGCAGACGTGTATGCACCCACTCCGAAGAACGCAACCTTTCCGTAATTCATCAATCGAGTGAATCCAGCTTCGATATTCAGACTGATTGCAAGAATGCCAAAGACCCCTGTATAGATCAGAGCGTCGAGTATGAAATTTAGCAACTAACCACCTTTCCGAGTACTAGACGTACTGAAGAGGCCCTGGGGCCTGAAGATAAGCATGATGATCAATATGGAGAAAGCAATTGCAGGTCGGTAGCTTGTGGGCAGATCCAGATTGATCAACGCAACTACCCCGATGTTCTCAACGAATCCGATAATGTATGCTGCAATGATAGCCCCGTAGAAGCTTCCGATTCCTCCAAGTATGACAACTGCAAATGCAATCAGCAATACATTCCAGCCAAGCCATGGAGACAGACGAGTGTCAACTCCCCTCAGGAAACCTGCAAATCCTGCAGTGCCTCCACTCAGGAACCAAACGATGTAAATTACTCGGTCAGTGTCTATACCACTAATAAGTGAAAGGCCAGGGTTGTCTGAAGTTGCTCGAATGGTTTTACCAAGATTGGTGTAAGTCAGAAACACATGGAGCAAAAGAACAAGAAGAACGGACGACATTATGATTATAAAATCGAAACTTGTGAATCTTGCGGTAAAGTATTCAT
>Ga0207966_1000414_pt1 | contig 24670 bp, 21 predicted proteins | sample Knorr_S23_td_NAD_FD_185611 | JGI IMG/M metagenome (GOLD analysis project Ga0207966, IMG submission 185611) | Marine microbial communities from Southern Atlantic Ocean transect - Knorr_S23_td_NADW_ad_2500m_LV_B (SPAdes) (version 2) | ecosystem: Environmental > Aquatic > Marine > Oceanic | place...
GTTCCTGATAGGCCGCCGTGCCGACGGCGGCGCCGCCGCCGATGACGACACCCACGCAACCGCCCAGGGCTCCGGCGGCCAGGACAACCATGGCAACCACGGCAACGATACGGCGGTAAAATGAAAATGAAACAGCGTCGATCATCGAGCTCGGTCCCTAGTCAGCGAATCGCTATTCTAGAGCACATAAAGTTTGAATGGAATCATTCGGACTTTATGGGCTCTGGTTGCGGGGCTAAGCCGCAACCTGCCGCGCAGCGGGCGTCAGCCCCAGTGGCACATGAACGGGCACATGAACAGGCGCATGAACGCAGGTTTGATTGTATGAACACGATCAAACCTTAAATTCTCTAAAGTTCCGGGCGCCAAGCGTCTCCAAGGTGAACGGGCAGTTTCCATGGGACGACCAATATGACGTCGAAACGTTGATCCAGGGCGCTTAAGGCCGGCCGCGACTGGATAAAGGCTCCGGCGGCGCGGACGATGCGGCCCGCTTGGCGGGGCCTAAGCGACTGTGCCGCGGCGTCGAGGTTTTTGCGGGCCTTGGCCTCTACGAAGGCAAGCACTTGGCCGCGCCGGGCGACGATGTCGATCTCGCCGACGGTTGAGCGAAAACCCCTGGCGACGATGCGATATCCCCTGAACCGCAAATGCCACGCCGCCAGTTCTTCGGCGAAACGGCCGAATTTCCAGGCCTGTTTTTTTTGGCTCATTTCCGGCCTTGCTTGAGCTCAAGCGCCCGGGTGTAAACCCGCTGTTTCGCCAACCCCAAGGACACCGAAACGAGCTCGGCGGCGTCGCGCACGGTTTCGCTTTTAAGGGCCTCGATGAGGCGGCGGTCAAGCTCCGCTCCGTTGGCTGCCTTTCCGGTCCCAGCCTCGATGACCAGGGTGACCTCGCCCTTGGGCGGGCCGGATTCCCGGTAGTATCCGGCCAGCCCGGCCAGGGTGCCGCGCCGGGTCTCTTCGAACTTCTTCGTCATCTCGCGGTTGACGGCGGCCCGCCGATCGCCCAGGACGTCCGCCATGTCGGCCAGGGACGCCGGCAGCCTTTTTGCCGATTCCATGATCACCAGGGTAGCGGGGATTTCGGCGATGGTGGCCAGGACCTTGCGCCGGGCGGCGGATTTCGGCGGCAGGAAGCCCAAGAAGAAAAACCGGTCCGTCGGCATTCCCGAAATCACCAGCGCGCTCAGCACCGAGGACGCGCCGGGGAGAGGCGTTATGGCGATTCCTTCGGCCAAGCAGGCGCATACCAGCTTGTATCCGGGGTCGGACACCAGGGGCGTGCCGGCGTCCGACACCAACGCCACGGTTAGGCCTTTTTTCAGGCGTTTGATCAGTTTTGGCCCCGCCTTTTCAGCGTTGTGTTCGTGATAGGGCGTCAGCGGCCGGGATATCCCGTGGATGGCCAACAGCTTGGCCGTGACGCGGGTATCCTCGCAGGCGATGACGTCGGCCCGGGCCAAGGCGTCGAGCGCGCGAAGGGTAATGTCGCGGGCATTGCCGATGGGAGTGGCGACGAGGTAAAGCCCGGGGCCAGCCGATGGTTTACTCCCGCCGCCGCCGTGGCTAGGCTTTGCGTGCCCAGGGATTCCGGGGGGGAGTCCAATGGGGATTCCGGTGGGAGTTCCGGTTTCGGAACCAGATTGATCAGGAGAAGTCGACGCCGCCGATGACCGCTTCTTTCGCTTGCCTTTCGCGTTTCCGCGCCCAGCCATGGTCGATCGCCATGATGTTGTTGCTTGCCGGGTGCCAGTTTTCCCAATTAGGGGCCTTGTTGCAAGGAGAGACCGCGCCCCAACCCCGGGCCACGGCGCCGCCGTCGGAAGCGACGAAGGCTCCGGCCCCTAAACACCTCAGACCCCCGGCGGCGGCTTCGACGGCTTCGCCGCCCGCTGCGCAACCGGCGCCGCCGCCCGTTGACCAAGGGTTCCTCTATTCCCCTTATCCGTTTCCGACGTCGTTGCCTGTTCCTCCTCCCCCGTCAGCTCCTTCGTCCGTGCTGCCGTCCGCCTCTCCAGGGGCGGAACCGGAACCGCCCCTGTTCACCCCTTATCTGAACCGGCCCGCCGAACAGGCCGAGCCCATGGCCCCCATCCGCTCGACGGTGCCGCCTATCACTTCCGAGGGTACCGTCAGGGTGAGCTTGCTGCTGCCGTTGTCCGGGGCCAATGCGGAATTGGGCCAGGCGATGCTGAACGCGGCGCAAATGGCGGTGTTCCATTTCGCCGACAAGCGCTTCGAACTGTTGACCCAAGACACCAAGGGCACGCCGCAAGGCGCGGTTCGGGCCGCCACTATTGCCGTCGGCGACGGCGCGTCGATGATCCTGGGCCCCCTGCTGTCGGCCTCGACCCGTGCCGTCGGTTCGGTAGCGCAAGCCGCCAACGTGCCGGTGGTGGCCTTTTCCAGCGACCACTCGGTCGCCGGCGGCGGCACCTACACCATGGGGTTCCTGCCGAGCGCCGAAATCAAACGCATCGTCACCTTCGCCCGGTCCAAGGGCGTGCGCCGGTTCGCCGCCCTGGCGCCCGACAACGTCTATGGGGAAACCGTGGTCACCGCCTTCGAGGACGCGGTCGCCGCCAACGGCGGCACCGTGGCCCGGGTGCAGTTCTATGATCCCCATGCGGAAAGCTTCGATGACGCCGTCCGTGCCCTGGCCAATTACGAGGCGCGGCGCCAGTCGCTCTTGGCTCAGCGCCGCGAACTGCAAGGCCGCGAGGACGAAGTCTCGCTGCGCGCCCTGAGAAGGCTGGGGCGGCTGCAGACCCTCGGCGAGCTGCCGTTCGACGCGCTGTTGGTCGCCGACGGGGGCAAGCGGCTGCAATCCGTCGCCGCCCTGTTGCCGTTCTATGACATCGACCCCAAGAAAGTGCGAATGCTGGGCACCGGGCAATGGGACGTGCCCGGCATCGGCGCCGAACCGGCGCTGATCGGCGGCTGGTTCGCTGCCCCGTCGCCGACGGCCCGGGCCGATTTCGTCGCTGCCTACCGCGAGACCTATGGCGCCGCCCCGCCGCGCCTGGCGACGCTCGCCTATGACGCCGCCGCCCTGGCGGCGGTACTGGCCCGGGGCAAGGACGGACCCGATTTCTCGGCCCGCGCGATCACCGTGCCGAGCGGCTTCTGGGGCCGCGACGGTATTTTCCGGTTCTTGCCCGAAGGCGTCGCCGAACGGGGGCTGGCGGTGATGAAGGTGGGCCGCCATGGGGCCGAGGTCATCAGCCGCGCGCCTGAGTCCTTCCAGGCGAAGATCAATTAGGGGGCCAACAAATGGCGCAAAACCTCGTTGAGGCATAACCGGCCTGTGGCGGTGGCGCGGAGGCCCGTTTCGTCCATCTCGACGAACCCGCCGCCGGTCATCAGTTCCAAGCCGTCCTTGTCGAGGTAGTCCTCGACCTGGCGCCCGGTCAGGGATTGGAACCGCGCCCGCCCGACGCCCTCGATCAGCCTGAGCCCGGTCATCAGCAGTTCCTCGGCTCGGGCCCTTGTGGGCAGGGCCTGGCGCTTGGCGGTGCCGTGGCCTTTCTGCTCGACCGCCGCCAGCCATCGATCCGGCGTGTGGATCTGGTAAAGCGCCTCAGTCCGCCCGCGGACCGGCAGCCGCCCGTGGGCGCCGGGCCCGATGCCGGCATAGGCGCCGCCACGCCAGATTTCTAAGTTATGGCGGCATTCGCTGCCCGGCCGCGCGTGGTTTGAGATTTCGTAAGCCGGCAGGCCAGCCTCGATAAGTTTGTCCTGGGTGATCTCGTATAATCTCGCCCCGACATTGCCATCGGCGGCCTTGACGCCGTCACGGTAAAAAGGCGTGCCGGTCTCGATGGTCAACTGGTAAAGCGACAGATGCCCGGCCCCGAGGGATTGGGCATATTCAAGCGCCTCGTCGAGCTCCTGGACCCAGTCCTGTGGCGATTGGCCGGCCAGGCCATAGATCAAATCGAAGGAGAAGCGCGGAAAAACGTCGGCCGCCATTTTTAAAGCGCCCTTGGCCTCGGCAACCGAATGGCGGCGCCCGAGAAAGGACAGATTCTCGTCCCGGAACGACTGCACGCCGATTGACAGCCGGTTGACGCCCGCATCGCGGAAGGCCTGGAACCGCCCCGCCTCGGACGTCGACGGGTTGGCTTCGAGGGTGATTTCCAGGTCGTCGGCAGTTGGCCAGTGTTTGCCGACGGCGTCGATCAGAGCGGCCGCCGTCTCGGGTGCCATCAACGACGGCGTGCCGCCGCCGAAGAAGACGCTGGTCACCGTCCGGCCATTCGTTTCCAAAGCGAAATGATTGAGCTCCGACAGCAGCGCCGCCCACCAGCTGCGGTGATCGACGGTTTCAGCGACGTGGCTGTTGAAATCGCAATACGGGCACATCGAGGCGCAGAAGGGCCAGTGGATGTAGACGCTGAACCCTTCATCCGGGCCGGGGTTATTATCCGAAACAGGCATCGACGAGTTTCCTGAACGCATCGGCGCGGTGGCTGATCCGGTGTTTTTCCGCCGGGTCCATTTCGCCGAAGGTGAGGTCATGGCCGTTGGCGACGAACACCGGGTCGTACCCGAAACCCTCGGTCCCCCGGGGCGGCCACACCAGGGTCCCGTGGACGGCGCCGTCGAAAGTCTCCAAATTGCCATCGGGCCAGCAAAGCGCCAAGGCGCAGGCAAAATGGGCGCGGCGGTCATTTTTGCCTTGAAGTTCGTCTTCGACTTTTTGCATCGCCGCCCAGAAGTCCTTGTCCGGCCCGGCCCAGCGCGCCGAATGAATGCCGGGCTCCCCCGCCAACGCCGCAACCACGAGCCCGGAATCGTCGGCCAGCGCCAGTTGGCCCGAGGCTTCGGCCGCGGCCCGGGCCTTCAGTTCCGCATTGGCGGCAAACGTGGTCCCGGTCTCAATGGGCTCGGCCAGGCCCAGGTCGGCCGCCGACGTCACCTCGGTCAGGAAGGGTTGCAGAAGATCGGCGATTTCCCTCACCTTGCCCGGGTTATGGCTGGCGATGACCAGCGGGCCGCCCTCGAAACGGCGATGGCTGGGGGCGTTCATGGGCGACGGTTATTTTTTGCCCAGGGCTTTTTTCTGCAACGCTACCAACTCGCCGACGCCCTTGCCGGCGAGCGTCAACATGGCCAGGAACGCCTTCTCGGAAAACGGCCCGGTTTCAGCCGTGCCCTGGACTTCGACGATGTCGCCGGACCCGGTGAGGACGAAATTGGCGTCGGCGTCGGCCGAGGAGTCTTCTTCGTAATCCAGGTCGAGAATCGGATGGCCTTGGTAAAGGCCGCAGGAAACGGCGGCGACGTGGTCGTTCAGGGGAACGGCGGCAAGGACACCGAGCCCGACGCACTTCTCGAATGCCCTGCTCAGCGCCACGTAGGCGCCGGTGATGGCCGCCGTGCGGGTGCCGCCGTCGGCCTGGATGACGTCGCAATCGAGCTTGATTGACATTTCACCCATGGCGTCTAAGTCGGTGACGGCGCGGAGGCTGCGGCCGATTAGGCGCTGGATTTCATGGCTGCGGCCCGATTGGCCACCCTGGCGGGCCTCGCGACCGGTGCGGGTGTTGGTGGCCCGGGGCAGCATGCCGTATTCGGCCGTCACCCAGCCGTGGCCGGAATTCCGCAGCCACGACGGAATCCGTTCCTCTACGGTGGCGGTGATGAATACCCGGGTGTCGCCGAAACCGGCGATACACGACCCTTCGGCGTGCTTGGCGAAATCGGGTTCAAGGGTAACCGCGCGCATCTCGTCCAGGGCCCGGCCCGAAGGGCGTTTCGTGGAATTGTTCTTCATCACCGATTCCTACTCCGGCGGCCCGGCAAGGTAAAGAATTCGCTGTTTTTTGGCGGCCCCGTTGACGCTGGCCCCCGGCGCACCTAAATTCCCCTGACTTCCGGCTTTAAACGCGGGATATACATGATTACCGAGCTCAACGACCGCTCTCGCGAGATTTTGCGCCATATCGTCGATAGTTACGTCGAATCGGGCGAGCCCATCGGGTCGCGGACGCTGTCCAAGCGTCTCAACCTCGACCTGTCGCCGGCCACCATCCGCAACGTCATGGCGGACCTGGAGGACGCCGGGTTGTTGTACTCGCCCCACACGTCGGCCGGGCGGCTGCCGACGGATGCGGGGCTCCGGCTGTTCGTCGACGGCATCCTCGAAATCGGCAACCTGACCGAAGAAGAACGCCAGAACATCGACATTCAATGCGCCGGGTCGCCCAACAGCCTGGAAGGCCTGCTGGAGGATGCAATATCGGCGCTTTCGGGCCTTTCGCGATGCGCCAGCCTGGTGTTGGCGCCGAAGACCAGGAGCCCGCTGCGTCACATCGAATTCGTCAACCTTTCCCCGGGCCGGGCGCTGGTGGTGCTGGTCACCGAAAACGGCATCGTCGAGAACAGGGTCATCCAGACGCCCCGGGGCATGCCCCCGTCGGGCCTGGTGGAAGCGACCAATTACCTGAGCGCGCGGCTGGTCGGGCGCACCCTCTCGGAAGCCTACGAAGAGATCATCGCCGAACTGGACAGCCACCGCGCCGAACTGGACGAATTGACGACCCGGGTGGTCGAAAGCGGGCTCGCCATATGGGCCGGTGATGGGGCCGGCGGCGGCCAGCAAGGATCATTGATCGTCCGCGGCCAGGCGCACCTTCTCGAAGACGTGACCGCGGTTGCCGACCTGGAGAAAATCCGCGCCCTTTTCACGGCCCTCGAAACCAAGGAGGAAATGCTGAAGCTGTTGTCCCTGACCGACACCGCCGAAGGGGTGCAGATCTTCATCGGCGCCGACAACACGCTGTTCAACCTGGCCGGCTGTTCGATGATCGTCGGCCCCTACAACAACGCCGAGGAAGCCATCATCGGCGCCATCGGCGTTATCGGTCCGACGCGGATGAATTATGCCCACATCATTCCGATGGTAGACTATACCTCGAAACTGATTAGCCGCCTTCTGGGCCAACAAAGCTGAACCAGACATGACCGAAGACGAAAAAAACCAGACCGAAGCCGAGGTCGCCGAGGACGCCGAAAACGAAGACACCCCGCCCGATTCCGAGGCCCCTGAAGAAACGGCGGCCGAAGAAGGCGAGGAAACCGAAACCGGGGCCGAGGAGACGGGTGAGGAAGCGGTCGAGGAGTTAACCCCTGAACAGCAGGTGGAAGAGCTCAACGACAAGCTGCTGCGCGCCCTGGCCGAGGCCGAAAACGTCCGCCGCCGGGCCAAGCGCGACAAGTCGGACGCCGCCAAGTACGCCATTACCAATTTCGCCCGCGAGGTGCTCGGCGTCGCCGACAACATGAAGCGCGCCATGGCCAGCGTCGATTCGGAAGCTCGCAAAAAGGATCCGGCCCTGGAACAACTCATGGTCGGCCTGGAAATGACCGAACGCGAGATGCTAAGCACGTTTGAGCGTTTCGGCATCAAGCCGATCGAGGCTATGGGCGAAAAATTCGACCACAACCTGCACGAAGCGATGTTCGAGCTCGACGACACCTCGAAACCCGCCGGCACCGTGATGCAAGTGGTCGAGGCCGGCTACGTGCTGAACGACCGGCTGTTGCGCCCGGCCAAGGTCGGCGTTTCCAAGGGCGGGCCAAAGGAACCCGATGCCACCAGGGCCGCCGAGGGCGCCACCCCGGCTCCGATTGACCCGGCGCTTAAGGACGGCCAGGGCGCGTACGAGGACAAAGGCAAGGAGCCGGGCGCCCAGTTGGACGAGGAACTTTAGGTTTTTCCCACCAGGCTCCGGAAAACCGTTTTTATGGAAAAAACACAGACACGGTTGCGGACCCCCATTTCGCCACATATATATCGCCGGAATACCCGCTTAAGGCGGGTTTTAAATGATTATTCTAGGGGCTTCGATCGCGGTGCTGAAAAAGGCCGCCTCTTAAGCCGCCGAAAATAAAGAGGATGAAATGAGCAAGGTCATAGGAATCGACTTAGGGACGACCAATTCCTGCGTCGCCTTGATGGAAGGCAAAGACGCCAAGGTTATCGAAAACACCGAAGGCGCGCGCACGACGCCGTCCATGGTCGCCTTCGCCGAAGACGGTGAACGCCTGGTCGGGCAATCGGCCAAGCGCCAGGCGGTGACCAACCCGGGAAACACGCTGTCCGCCATCAAGCGCCTGATCGGCCGTCGGTTTGACGATCCTATCACCGAAAAGGACAAGAAGCTGGTTTCCTATGAAATCGTCAAAGGCGAAAACGGCGACGCCTGGGTCGAGGTCGAGGACAAAAAATATTCGCCCAGTCAGATCAGCGGCTTCATCCTCCAGAAAATGAAGGAAACGGCGGAAAGCTATCTCGGCGAGACCGTCACCGAGGCAGTGATCACGGTTCCCGCCTATTTTAACGATTCCCAACGCCAGGCGACCAAGGACGCCGGCAAGATCGCCGGCCTCGAAGTGCTGCGCATCATCAACGAGCCGACGGCGGCCGCCCTGGCCTACGGCCTGGAAAAGGAAGCCACCGGCACCATCGCCGTCTACGACCTCGGCGGCGGCACTTTCGACATTTCGATCCTGGAGATCGGCGACGGCGTGTTCGAGGTCAAATCGACCAACGGCGACACCTTCCTTGGCGGCGAGGACTTCGACAACCACATCGTCAATTTCCTGGCTGATGAGTTCAAGAAGGAACAGGGCATTGATCTGCGCGAAGACAAACTGGCCCTGCAACGGCTTAAAGAAGCGGCCGAAAAGGCCAAGATCGAGCTGTCGAGCACCATGCAGACCGAGATCAACCAGCCGTTCATTAGCGCTGATAAGTCGGGGCCTAAGCACCTCAACGTCAAGCTGACCCGCGCTAAGCTTGAGACGCTCGTCGAGGATTTGATCAAGCGCACCGTCGAGCCCTGCAAAAAAGCGCTCAAGGACGCCGGACTCAAGGCCAAGGACATCGACGAGGTGATCCTGGTCGGCGGCATGACCCGCATGCCCAAAGTCATCGAAACGGTAAAGAAATTCTTCGACCGCGAGCCCCACAAGGGCGTCAATCCGGACGAGGTGGTCGCCATCGGCGCCGCCATCCAGGGCGGCGTGCTGAAGGGCGACGTCAAGCACGTGCTGCTCCTCGACGTGACGCCGCTGTCGCTCGGCATCGAGACCCTGGGCGGTGTCTTCACGCGCCTGATAGACCGCAACACTACCATCCCGACGCGCAAGAACCAGATCTTCTCGACCGCCGAGGACAACCAGACCGCGGTCACCATCCGCGTTTTCCAGGGCGAGCGGGAAATGGCTTCTGACAACAAGATCCTCGGCCAGTTCGACCTCGTCGGCATTCCGCCGTCGGCCCGCGGCATGCCGCAGATAGACGTCACCTTCGACATCGACGCCAACGGCATCGTCAACGTGTCGGCCAAGGACAAGGCGACCGGCAAGGAGCAGCGGATCCGCATCCAGGCTTCCGGCGGGCTTTCGGACGATGACATCGAGCGCATGGTCAACGAAGCCGGAGAACACGCCGAGGAGGACAAGAAACAGCGCCAAACGGTGGAGGCGCGCAACGCCGCCGAGGCCCTGATCCATTCGTCCGAGAAGAACCTCAAGGAATACGGCGACAAGGTTTCCGACGACGAGCGCCAGGCCATCGAGGACGGCATCAAGGACCTCAAGGAAGCCCTCGAAGGCGATGACGCCGAATCCATCACGGCGAAGACCGGGACCTTGACCGAGGCGACCATGAAGCTGGGTGAGGCCATGTACAAGGCGGCCCAGGAAGACACCGCCGCCGGGGGCGACGATGACGACGCGGCCGAAGGCGCCGGCGGCGATGGTTCCGACGGGGCCAAGGTCGTCGACGCCGATTTCGAAGAGGTCAACCCGGAAGACGGGACTGAAGACACCAAGGAGGACGAGACTAAAGACGAGGTGAAAGACGGGGCCGAGACCGATTCCGAAGACCGGGGCGATGCCGATTCTGAAGACGGGGCCGGGGAGCCGTCGGACGAGGACGCCGATTTCGAGGACGCCGATCCGGACAAGAAAAAGAAGTAGGACCAGCTCGGCGCGCGTCTCCTGTTAAATGGTCAATTCTTTGAGGGCCCCCTCTGATGGCTAAAGAGGACTATTACGCGACACTCGGGATCGGCCGCGACGCCGCCGCGGAGGATATCAAGAAGTCCTACCGCAAGCTGGCGATGAAATTCCATCCGGACAAGAACCCCGGAAACAAGCAGGCCGAAAAGAAATTCCAGAGCCTTGCTGAGGCCTATGAGGTCCTCAACGACGACCAGAAACGGGCCGCCTACGACCGCTTCGGCCATGCCGCTTTCGAACACGCCGCTTTCGAACACGCCGCCGCCGGGGCAGGGGGGGCTGGTGGTGGTCCAGGTGGATTCAGCGGCGGTTTCGCTTCTGGATTTGCAGATATCTTCGATGAAATGTTCGGCGATTTCGGTGACCATCGGGCCCAGGGGGGCGCGGGGACCGCCGGTAAGGGCGCTGATCTGCGTTTCAACATGGAAATCTCCCTCGAAGAGGCGTTCGAGGGCAAACAGGCCGATATCCGCGTGCCGTCGTCGGTGGCGTGCTCGGACTGCAAGGGCACCGGCTCGGCCGGCAGCGCCGTGCTGACGACTTGCGGCACCTGCGGCGGCCACGGCCGGGTGCGCACCCAATCGGGGTTCTTCACCGTCGAGCGCACGTGTCCCGCCTGCGCAGGCCGCGGCGAGGTGATCAAGGACCCATGCGGCACCTGCGGCGGCCAGGGTCGGATCAACAAGGAAAAGAAGCTGTCCATCAACATCCCCGAGGGGGTCGAGGACGGCACCCGTATCAGGCTTGCCGCCGAGGGCGAGGCCGGCCTGAGGGGTGCTGCGCCGGGCGACCTTTATATTTTCCTGTCCATCAAGGCGCACCGGCTTTTTCAGCGCGACGGCGCCGACATCCATTGCCGGGTGCCGATCTCGATGACCACGGCGACGCTCGGCGGCATCATCGAGGTGCCGACCGTCGAGGGCAAGCTGGCGCGGGTCACCCTTCCCCCCGGCACGCCGACCGGGCACCAGTTCCGGCTCAAGAACAAGGGCATGACGATCCTGCGCTCCAGTGCGCGGGGCGACATGTTCGTCCAGGCGATGGTCGAGACGCCGGTCAACCTGACGGCCCGGCAAAAGGAGCTGCTCAAGGAGTTCGACTCCGAAAGCGCCACCGAAACCCACAGCCCCCAGGCGCACGGCTTCTTCGGCAAGGTGCGTGAACTTTGGGAGGACTTGAAGGAGTAGAGGGGTTACTTGAAGAAATTTACCTTCCAGTCGAACCACTTGGAAAAACAGAACGCGATGTTCGAACTTTTGATCGGGGCTGTTTGATCCCCTGTTCTGTTAATCGCTCGAACGCTCCGGCATGCGCCCTCGGAAAAATACCGGCGAATGAGGACCTTTGCGTACAAATGCGTACGAATGCGTACATTCCGGCGGAAATTTTTCATAACGCCGGGAAAAGGTGACAAAAGCCACCATAAGCCGACGAAAGCCTACATTCGGGTGGGATTTTCCATAACACCGGAAGGGCGCACCGGGATGACCGAATGGCAAGGCCCATCAATCCCACGTCCGAAACGCACTTCCCGGTGCTCCCGACAGCATAACCGATCTCCCCCGCCTCTCAAGCCCGTTTCAAACCAGGGCTTTTGTGATATAGCCTGCGGGCCAATCAAAACGGGCTTGAGGAAAAACGCCATGAAGATCGGAATCGTCGGCGCCGCCGGGCGCATGGGCCGGATGCTGATCGCCGAGGTTCTAGGCGTTGAGGGCTGCCAACTCGCCGGCGGCACCGAACCCCCGGGCAGCGGCGTCCTCGGCCAGGACCTTGGCCTCCTTATCGGCGCCGCCGAGCATGGCCTTAGCATCGGCGACGACACCGGCGCGCTCTTCAAGGCCTCGGACGCCGTCGTCGATTTCACCCACCCAGACGCGACCGCCGCGCACGCGGCGCTCTCCGGCGAAACAGGCGTGGCCTTGATCGTCGGTACCACCGGGCTCGAGGCCCAACACATGGAAGCCTTGGGCCGGGCTGCGGCCAAGGCCGCCGTCGTCCAGGCCGCCAACATGAGCATCGGCGTCAATCTGCTGCTCGGCCTGACCGAACAGGTGGCGAGTGCCTTAGGCGACGACTACGACATCGAAATTGCCGAAATGCATCATCGCTACAAGGTCGATGCGCCGTCGGGCACGGCGCTGGCGCTGGGCGCGGCGGCGGCAAAGGGTCGCGGGGTGAATCTTGAGGACGTCTCCGATCGCGGCCGCGACGGGGAGGCCGGCCCCCGCATTGCCGGCGACATCGGGTTTTCGGTGATCCGCGGCGGCGACGTGGCCGGCGATCACACGGTGATTTTCGCTGGCCCCGGCGAGAGGGTGGAGCTGACCCACAAGGCCGGGTCGCGGGAAATTTTCGCCCGCGGCGCCATCCGCGCCGCGCTATGGACCGAGGGCCGGGCGCCGGGGCTCTATTCCATGCGCGACGTCTTGGGTCTCGATTGAGGCTAATGAAAAAAGCCGACATCGACGAATTCTACCGCCGGCTGGCCGAACGAAACCCCGAGCCGACGAGCGAGCTTCGCTGGAACAACCCCTATACCCTGCTGGTGGCGGTGGTACTGTCGGCCCAGGCCACCGACGTCGGCGTCAACAAGGCGACGGGGCCGCTATTCAAGGCCGCCGACAACCCGAAGAAGATGGTCGCCCTGGGCGAGGCCAGGCTCAAGAATTTCATCAAGACCATCGGCCTTTTCAACACCAAGGCCAGGAACGTCTTACGCCTAAGCCAGATCCTGATCGACGAACACCGGGGCCAGGTTCCCCGCGACCGGGAGAAGCTCGAGGCATTGCCGGGGGTCGGGCGCAAGACCGCCAACGTGGTGCTCAACGTCGCCTTCGGCGAGCCGACCATCGCCGTCGACACCCATATCTTCCGGGTATCCAACCGCACCGGCCTGGCGCCGGGAAAGACGCCGCTGGAAGTCGAAAAGGGGCTGGTAAAGCGGACCCCCGATCATTGGAAAAGCCACGCCCACCATTGGCTGATCCTGCACGGGCGTTACGTGTGCAAGGCCCGAAAGCCTTTGTGCGGGGAATGCGCTGTCAACGATCTCTGTGCCTACAAGGCCAAGGAAACGGGGTAGCGCTTGGAATGGGCCGGTTTATCCGGTGCGGCGGTTTTCGTGCTCCTGCAAAAGGCCGGTGAAACACGCCTTGCCGGTGATTTTTTTCCCGCCGCGCCCCAGGCCGCGCATACGGGTCTCGAAATGGCGGACCCTGAAACCGGCGCCGTTTTCGACCCGGTAGAGAAACAGGTCGAGGGCGCAGGCCTTGTTCCGGTATTGCCAGATCTCGGCCGAATTGTCGCGGCGCTTGAACCGCGGCGGGCCGAGAAGCCCGATCACCTGATCCAGGGTCATTCCGGCGAGGGTGGACAAGGCCGGGTATTCCCTTTTCGGGGCCGATCTGAGCTTTGCCGCGAGGACCGGCCCGGGGCGCGGCGCCGGGGGCAAAACGGAAGGGGGCGGCGTGGTTGGCCCCGGGGTAGGCGCCGTTGTTATCCCCGGGGCCGACGGCGGGGTCTCGGTCAGACCGCAAGCCGAAAGCGCCAGCGCCGCCAGGATAACGGCCGCCTTGAGCGTGATGTCAGGATTGATGAGCGGCCGGCGAGGGTAAGGCGTTGAGGAGGTCAATGCCGTCACTTTTTTCCGGCCGGCGATTTATTGTCCGCCGCGTTTTCGTTTCGGGGTTTCCGCAAGGGCCGCCTCGGGGGTTTCTTCTCCCTTCTCGGGGGTCTCCGTCTCGCAGGGGTTGGCCAGGGCCTGCATGTCGCCTGAAATCTCGCCGCCGGATTCGATGACGATGCGGCCATAGCGGATGGTGCCGTTGATCCGCCCGCTGGTGCGGACCACCAGCCGGTCGCGGGCGATCAACTCGCCTTCGAAGCGGCCGCTGATGTCGGCTTCCTCGACGTCGGCCGAACCCTTGAAAAAACCGCTGGGGGCGACTTCGATGATCCGCGCATGGGGCAAGGAAACTTCCAATCGGCCCTCGACAATGAGCCGGTCACAAGACGTGATTTCGCCGCTGATACAAACGTCGCGGGCGATGACAAGCCGTTTGGTGTCGTCGTTGCCGGCGTTGCCGCGATCGGGCCGCCGGGCAGCGACGCCTGGGATTTCAGGCGGTGCGCGGCGGGAAATTTCGGGATGAAACGTCGGCGACGTCGGCGGTTTGGCGGGCGTGTGGGTGCCCTTTCGGGAAAACGGTTTCAAGGGCGGCGCGGACAAATTCCCGGAGCCGCTTTCGCTCATCGACGAGCCTTCGGCCTGGGGCGATTCGTCTTTTTTCTTGCGGAACATGTGCTGTCACCTTTTATATTATATGATTCATACTGGGGACGCTTCATGGCGCCATTCTTCGAACAAGTGAACCATGGCGGCGGTGGCGACGACGGGCGCCAGCAGATTGACCCCAGGGATGGTCAACAGCAGGGCCACGATCACGCCGGCCACAAAAAGCCGCCCTCGGTAGGCCTTTCTCAGTTCCCGTATTTCATCGGCACCGGCCCGGCGCGAGGCCACCAGTTCGAAATACTCCCGGCTCAGAAGATAGCCGTTTACGGCGTAGAAAACAAAAGGGAATAACGGCGGAAAAAAAAGGAAGACTAGCAACACCAGGTTAAGGACGATCATCACCCCGAGATAGCGAAAAGTCATCAACAGCGCCACCGACATCGACAGGCCTTCGGCCGGGGGAAGTTCCGGGTAATGGCGTGCCTCGACGGCGGCGGCGATGTCATCGAAGAAAAGACAGATGACGGCGGTGATGACCCCCGGAAACAAGAACCACGTCATCACACCCGTCGCCAGCCCCCCTAACAGGTCGACCGCCCATTCCAGCCAGCCGATGGCGAAAAAGGACGTTGACGTCAGCAGAGTGCCGATCACCGTCCACAGGACGGCGAACACGGTCAAGGCGGCGCCGATGCTGAGCCAAAGCATCTTGCGGGTGCGGGGATCGTTGAGCTGAAATACGGCTTTGGAAAAGGCGTTGAACATATTGATAAGAAAAAAAGGCGGCGGTTGAATAATTTTCCGGTCAGGGGCCTTTATTTAAACACCGGCGTGAACCGGGGCAAGAGCCGGGCCGTGGTGGCCGGAAACTCGATGTTGTCGCTCCCCTGGCCGCCACTATACTCGCCAGGGGGCTTTCGACGGCATTCATCGCCTCCCATAGCCCCGGGCCCGGGAGGAACCCATGACCGACCCTCAATTTGACGTTATCGGCATCGGCAATGCCATCGTTGACGTGCTGGCTCATGCCGACGACGAATTCCTGGCCGCCGAGGGCCTGACCAAGGGCACCATGACCCTGATCGACGCCGAAGAGGCCAAGCGGCTTTACCAAAAGATCGGGCCGGCGGTCGAATGTTCGGGCGGCTCAGCCGCCAATACCATCGCCGGACTGGCGTCCCTCGGCGGCCAGGGCGCCTTCATCGGCAAGGTCCATGACGATCAGCTGGGCGAGGTTTTCCGTCACGATATCCGCGCCCTGGGCGTTGCCTTCGACACCGTGGCGAACGATTCCGGCCCACCGACGGCGACGTCGATAATCCTGGTGACCCCCGACGCCCAGCGGACAATGCAGACCTTTCTCGGCGCCTGCGTCGATTTAGGCCCGGACGACATCGACCCGGAAATGATCACCGATGCCAAAATCACCTACCTGGAAGGCTACCTCTGGGACCCGCCCGGCGCTAAGGAGGCCTTCGTTAAGGCCGCAGATGTGGCCCACCAGAACGGCCGCAAGGTGTCGTTCAGCCTGTCGGACCCTTTCTGTGTCGACCGCCACCGGGACGATTTTCTCGATTTGGCCGAACACCATGTCGATATCCTGTTCGCCAACGAGCAGGAAATCATTTCCCTTTACCAGGCTTCGAGCTTCGACCAGTCCCTGCAGGCCGTTCGCGGCCATTGCGAAATTGCCGCCTTGACCCGGGGCGCAAAAGGCTCGGTCATCGTTTCCGGCGACGAAATCCATATTGTCGACGCAGACCCGGTCGGCAAACTGGCCGACACCACCGGCGCCGGCGATGCCTATGCGGCGGGGTTCCTTTTCGGCCTCGCGTCGGGCCGCGACCTCGCCACCAGCGCGCGGATCGGCGGCATTGCCGCGGCCGAGGTGATCTCTCATATAGGCGCCCGCCCGGATGGTTCGCTCAAGGACTTGATCGAGGAAAAACTGGGCTGATCATTCATGTGGCCACGGCATAAGGTTGAGCGCCGATGCCGCGAAGGATACCCTGGTACCCCATGAAATCGTGGCTTCAATCGGCTTCCGTTTACCGTGACCGGCGCATCCTTTCGTTATTGTTTTTGGGCTTCTCGAGTGGCCTTCCCTTCGGGGTACTGGCCGATCCGCTGACCGCCTGGCTGGCCGATTCCCAGGTCAGCAAGACCGCCATCGGCCTGTTCGCCCTGGTCAGCATTCCCTATTCCCTGAAGTTTCTTTGGGCGCCGCTGATGGACCGGGTGCCGCTTCCAATTTTGTCCCAGCGGTTCGGCCGCCGGCGGGGCTGGGCGCTGTTGACCCAGTTTTCCCTGCTCGGCGTCATCTTCGCCATGGGTCAGACCGACCCGGCCGGGGACCTTTGGTGGACAGCGGTGTTCGCCCTTGCCGTGGCCTTCGCGTCGGCCAGCCAGGACATCGTCATCGACGCCTACCGGGTGGAAATCCTCGAAACCAAACAGCTTGCCGCCGGCGCCGCCATGGCAACATTCGGCTGGCGCGCGGGCCAGGTCGGCGCTGCCGCGGGCGGCCTAATCTTCGCCGACATCTTCCCGTGGTCCGCCGTTTACGCCGCCATGGCGATGCTGGTGCTGATCGGCATCGCCGCCATCCTCATCAACCCTGAGCCCTCCAGGCCCCTGAACGCAGAGGCCCGGGAGCTTGAGCGCCGGGCCCGGGACTTCGCGGCCGATAACCGATATTTGCCGCCGGCGCTGCGGCGCTCCCTGGCTTGGCTTTACGGTGCCGTCCTTTGCCCGTTTCAGGAACTCCTGGGCCGCCGGGGCTGGGTCGCGGTGTTGCTGTTTATCCTCTTGTATAAGTTCGGCGACGCGGTTCTGGCAGTGATGAAGGTGCCATTTTTCCTCGAGATCGGCTTCACCAAGACCCAAATCGCCGAAATCGCCAAGATCTTCGGCGTCACCGCCATCATCGCCGGCGGCCTTATGGGCGGCATTCTTCTGGTGCGGGTCGGAATCATGCGCGGGCTGTTGATCTCCGGCGTGCTGATGGCGCTTTCCAACCTGATATTCGTGGCCCAGGCCTGGGCCGGAAACGACACGTGGATGCTGGTGCTGACCATCACCGTCGAAAACGTTACCACCGGGCTCGGCACGACAGCGTTCATCGCCTATCTCTCCAGCCTTTGCAACGTCGCCTACACGGCGACTCAATACGCGCTGTTGACGTCGCTGATGGCGTTTTCGCGGACGGTGATGTCGTCGGGGGCCGGATGGCTCGCCGATCAGGTCGATTGGGTGACGTTTTTCGTCATCACCACCATCGCCGCCGCGCCGGGGTTGGCGTTGCTTCTATGGATGATGCGGCATTATCCGGCGCCCGAGAACGGCGACCGGGATGCGGAACCGGCCGCCGCCTGAACGCCCCCTCTCCGGCCTAAGGGTAGGACTCAATCGCCTGTTCGAGCGCCTCCTTGATGGCGTCGAGGGGGATATGGCGCATCTCCGGGCCGCCGAAATCCTGGGCCCGGACGATGGTCAGCTTGTCTGTCATCGGCATGAATTTTTTCGGCGCCGTGACCCCGTAAAGGGTGACCAGCGGCCGGCCGCCGACGGCGAACATGTGGGCGGCGCCGGAATCGTTGGAAACCGAGGCCCGCACCCTTTCCGAGAGGGCGACGCTCAGAAGCGGCGAGAAGCCGTGGTTTCGCTCGACACCTTCCTCCTGTAGGGGAAACCGCGCTTCCGGCAAAGCGTTACGGATTTCGTCAATCCACCCGGTTTCCTTCGGGCCCAGGAAAAACACCGGCACCCGCCCTTGGGATTCCAGGTGGCGGGCCAGTTCGATGAAGTTTTCCAGCGGCCAGCATTTCGGTGGCCCGCCGGATCCGGGCGCCAGCCCGATGTATTCCGGCCCTTCCGGCAACAGCCGGGCGGCTTCGGCGCGAAGGTCTTTGTTGAGGTCCAAATCCAGGGTTTGGGGGGTCGGAAAGTCCCGGCCGCTGGCCAGCTCCAACAGGTCCAAAAGCTGCCGCTGCATGGTTTTCGGGAACTGGTAGCCCTTTGCCGGCTTTTTCGACGAAAGCAAGAAGCGGGCGGCGGGGGAAATGAAGGCGTCATGAGGCACACGCTTCAACGACAGGCTGGTCCAGAAAATCCGCTGGGTATCGATAATGAGATCGAAACGCCGTCCGCCTAAAGGACCCTTCGACAGGTCCTGGAAAAGCTCGCTGAAGCTAAGGCCGATACCGGCGTTTTCAATGATTTCGTCGATCAGCCCGTGCGCCAAATCGGCCAGAACGCCGGCATAGACGCTGTCTTCGCGCCCGGCCAGCCAAGTGATCCGGGCGCCGGGAAAAGCGGCGCGAAGCCCCCTGACAAAAGGCAGCTTTAGGAACCCGTCGCCGATGCGGTCGAAACCGACGTAGACCAGGACGCTGTCTGGGGGGTTGGACGTCATCCCTATCGGTTAGCACAGGTGAAGCCGGGGGCGAAAGTTGATAAAGTGCTTAGGTTTAGGGGAAACCCATGACCGATTCCGGCGTCCTGGCTAAAGCCTTGGAACGAATGTCCATCGTCGAAGGCGATATCACCCGCCTCGAGGTCGATGCCATCGTCAATGCCGCCAATGAATCCCTTTTGGGCGGCGGCGGCGTCGACGGCGCCATCCACTCCGCCGCCGGGCCGGAATTGTTGGAGGAATGCCGGGGCCTCGGCGGCTGTCCCACCGGCGAAGCCCGGATCACGAAGGGATATCTTCTTCCCGCCCGCTATATCATCCATACCGTTGGGCCGGTCTGGCAGGGCGGCGGCGAGGGCGAGGAAGACCTGCTCGCCGGTTGTTACCACTCCTCTTTGGCGCTGGCGCAAGAGAAGGGCATAAGCTCCGTCGCCTTTCCGGCCATCAGCACCGGGGTCTACCGGTTTCCGCCGGACCGGGCGGCTGGGATCGCCGTTGCCACGGTTTGTGCGTTCCTGACAAAGGAGATGGTCCTCGAAGAAGCAATTTTCTGCTGCTTTGGTGAGGCTTCGGCGGACGCCCACCGGGCGGCGCTCAGCGGAATCGGCTGAACAACGACCGGCGTTCGGGCGCCGTGGTGCGTTCCGCGGCATGGGCCGCCCAGGCCGCAATGTTGACCATGTCGGCGACGGTCGAACCCATGGGGACGATCTGCGCCGGCTTCGACAGCCCGATCAGCAACGGCCCCAACACGGTGGTTCCGCCCAGTTCATATACCAGCTTGGTTGACGCTTGCGCCGAATGCAGCCCCGGCATGACCAACACGTTAGCCGGCCCCGCCAGCCGGCAAAACGGATAATGCGCCATCAGTTCGGGGTTGAGCGCGACATCGATTCCCATTTCGCCGTCGTATTCGAAATCAGCCTGGCGTTGGTCAAGAATCTTGACCGCGTTGCTGACCAGTTGCGAACGCGGCAGCGCTGGGTTGCCGAAATTGGAAAAGGATATCAGGGCGACGCGGGGTTCATGGCCCATCTGGCGGGCGACGGCGGCCGTTTGCTGGGCAATGTCGGCTAATTGTTCGGAGTCCGGCAATTCGTTGACGGCGGTATCCGAAACGAAAAGGGTTTTATCCTGACCAAGCACCAGGGACAGCCCGAAAACCCGGGAATCCGGGTCCGGATCCAGAACCCGGGTGATCTCGTCGAGGGCGACGTGGTAATTGCGAGTAAGTCCGGTGACCATGGCGTCGGCATCGCCGGCGGCAACCATGCAGGCGGCAAACACATTGCGGTCCTGGTTGACCGTGCGCTGGCAATCGCGCCGGAGCATGCCCTTGCGTTGCAGCCGCTCGTAAAGGAAATCCATATAACCCTCGGTTTCCGTGCTCAGCTTGGCATTGTGGATTTCGATAAGCTCCACGGTCGGTAGGCCAAGTTTCTCCATTTTGACGAGGACGCGGTCCTCGCGCCCGACCAGGACCGGCGTGCCGTAGCCCGCATTGAGAAAGGCATACGCCGCGCGGATGCTTTTTTCCTCTTCTCCTTCGGCGAACACCACGCGCCGCGGGCTGGAGCGCACACTTTCGAAAATGGTCTGCAAAATCCCCGCCGTCGGGTTGAGCCGCGCCGCCAGTTCGGCTTCGTAGGCGGCCATGTCGATGATCGGCTTTTGGGCGACGCCGGAATCCATGGCCGCCTGGGCGACCGCCTTGGGCACGGCAGTAATCAGGCGCGGGTCGAATGGGGCCGGGATCAGGTAATCGGGACCGTACTTGAGATGCGCCCCGGCATAAGCCGCATCGACCTCGTCGGGGACGTCCTCTCTTGCCAATTCCGCCAGCGCGTTGGCGGCGGCGATCTTCATCTCTTCGTTGATGGTCCGCGCCCGGACGTCGAGTGCGCCGCGGAAGATATAGGGGAAGCCGAGCACATTGTTGATCTGGTTGGGATAGTCCGAACGCCCGGTAGCGATAATGGCGTCATCGCGAACGGCCTTGATCTCTTCCGGCGTGATCTCGGGGTCCGGGTTGGCCATGGCGAAAATAAGAGGCCGGGCATTCATCGATTTGATCATGTCCTGGCTGACCGCGCCCTTGACCGAAAGGCCGAGGAATACATCGGCGCCCTTCATCGCGTCGGCCAGGGTGCGGGCCGTGGTCTCGTTGGCATGGGCCGATTTCCACTGGTTCATGCCTTCGGTGCGGCCTTTGTAGATGACGCCCTTGGAATCGCACATGATGACATTCTTGCCGGGCAGCCCCATGGACTTGAACAGTTCGACGCAGGCGATGGAAGCGGCCCCGGCCCCGTTGACGACCATCTTGATCTTGTGAATGGCACGCCCGGTCAATTCTAGCGCATTGATCAGCCCGGCGGCGGTAATCACGGCGGTGCCGTGCTGGTCGTCGTGGAAAACCGGGATATCCATGATTTCGTGCAGGCGCTGTTCGATGATGAAACATTCGGGCGCCTTGATGTCTTCGAGGTTGATGCCGCCGAAGGCCTTGCCCAGGTAACGGACACAGTTGACGAATTCATTCACATCCTCGGTATCGATCTCGATATTGATGCCGTCAATATCGGCGAAGCGCTTGAAAAGCACGGACTTGCCTTCCATCACCGGCTTCGCCGCTAGCGCCCCGATGTTGCCGAGGCCAAGGACAGCGGTGCCGTTGGTAATGACGCCGACGATGTTGCCCTTGGCCGTATAGTCATAGGCGAGGGTCGGGTCGCGTTGGATTTCCAGGCACGGCGTGGCGACGCCCGGCGAATAGGCCAGCGTCAGGTCGTACTGAGTCGTCAGCGGCTTGGTCGCCTTGATTTCGAGCTTTCCCGGCCGTCCGCTGGCGTGCATGCGAAGAGCTTCCTGTCCAAGGGACTCGTTTGATTGATCGTCCATTGTTTTTAAATCCCAGTTTACCCGTTCCCAGCCACTCACTCCCCGGCCCAAGCCCCGGCCTAAGGCTCCTCCATTGTGCCCCCAGGATGGTCGAAAATGAAAGCGCGATTGCCAACCCTGTGATAGGATCGGACGTCCGTCACGATCTTCGATTGTTTGACCATGCCCCCAACGCCCGGCGTTAACGCTCCCGAGACCGAAAAAAACCCGGACGGCGGACTGCCCCCGGAAGCGGCCGGCAAGATACCCTCCGCAGGGGCGAAACCAAAACCAAACAGACCCCCAAACACCGTCACCCCGATGATGGTCCAGTACCTGGCGATCAAGGAGGATTGCCCCGATTGCCTTTTGTTTTACCGGATGGGGGATTTTTACGAGCTTTTCTTCGATGACGCCGTGGCCGCGGCCGGGGCGCTGGATATCGCGCTGACCAAACGCGGCAAGCATCTGGGCGACGACATCCCGATGTGCGGGGTGCCGGTGCACAGCCACGAAACATACCTCAACCGGCTGATTAAAAAGGGCTTCAAGGTCGCCGTCTGCGAGCAGACCGAAGACCCGGTGGAAGCCAAGAAACGGGGCCCCAAGGCGATCGTCCGGCGCCAGGTGACGAGGGTGGTGACGCCGGGAACGCTGACCGAAGACACGCTCTTGGAGGCGCGGCGACACAATTACCTGGCTGCCGCGGCGGAAACGTCCGGCGGCCTCGGCATGGCCTGGATCGATATGTCGACCGGCGACTTCCTGACCCAGGCCCTGAGCCAGGGCGATTTCGACGCCGCCCTGGCCCGCATTACCCCTAGCGAACTGCTGATTGCCGAAGGATTCCTGCAAAACCCGGCGCTCTCCGAGACTTTCGCCGATTGGAAGGATCGCCTGAGCCCGCTGCCGCAGTCCTGCTTCGACAGCGTCAACGGCGAAAAACGCCTGCAGGCCCTTTTCGGGGTCAGGACTCTCGATGCCTTCGGCGATTTTTCCCGCGCCGAACTGGCCGCCGCCGGCGCCCTGGTGGACTACGTCGAAATGACGCAAAAGGGCCGGCTGCCGCGCTTCGTCCAGCCAAAGCAGATCGCCGCAGGCCAGGTGATGGAAATCGACGCCGCCACACGGCGAAACCTTGAGCTGACCCTGAGCCTGTCCGGCACCCTGAAAGGGTCTCTTTTGGGGGTCATCGACAAAACAATCACTGGCGCCGGGGCCCGGCTCCTGGGCTCACATCTAGCGGCGCCGCTGACCGACCCGAAGGCCATCAACGGGCGTCTCGACATGGTCCAGTATTTCGTCGACGCCGAGCGGCTCGCGGAAACACTCCGGGGAATCCTCAAACGCTGCCCCGATATCGAACGCGCCTTGACGCGGCTGACCATCGGGCGCGGCGGACCCAGGGACTTGGCGGCGGTGCGGGATGGGCTGGCAGCGGCGGTGGAGCTTCGTTCGGTCCTCGAAGCGGCGGCCAAGGAAGAGCCGGAAAGGGCGCCGGAAGGGATTTCCAGCGCCGGGGAGGACCTCGGCCACCATGACCAGATCATCGGCCACTTGCGCCGCGCCTTGGCCGAAGAATTGCCCCTTCACCCCCGCGACGGCGGCTTTATCGCCAGGGATTATTCAACTGAATTGGATGAATTCCGCGCCCTCAGGGACGAAAGCCGCCGTCTGATCGCCAGCCTGCAGAGCCGTTACGTAAACGAAACGTCTATCCAGAACCTGAAGATCAAGCACAACAACGTTTTGGGGTATTTCATCGAAGTGCCGGCGAAGCAGGCCGACAAAATCCCCCTCGATGAGGCCTCGCCCTTCATTCATCGCCAGACCATGGCCAAGGTGGTCCGCTTTTCGACGGTGGAACTGAGCGAACTCGAAAGCCGCATTGCCAAGGCCGCCGACCAGGCCCTGGCGCTTGAGCTTAACCTGTTCGAAGACCTTGTCGGCGAAGTTGCCGGGCGGGCCGAGGCCATGGCGCTGGCCGCCCGGGCGCTGGCGCGCCTCGACGTGGCCCAGGGCCTGGCCTCCCTGGCCGGGAAGCGTCGCTATGCCCGACCGCGGATCGACGACGGCACCGATTTCCATATCGTTGGTGGCCGCCATCCGGTGGTCGAGGCGGCCTTGCAGGAAACCGGCGACGGTGTCTTCATCGCCAACGGTTGCCGGCTTTCGGGCGCCGGCAATGGCGACGGGGCCGAGGGAGATGCCAGGGGAGATGGGGGAAGCCTGTGGCTCCTGACCGGCCCCAACATGGCCGGAAAGAGCACCTTCCTGCGGCAGAACGCGTTGATCGCGGTGCTGGCGCAAATAGGATCCTTCGTTCCCGCCGACGAGGCCCGCATCGGCGTCGTCGATCGTTTGTTTTCGCGTGTCGGGGCGTCCGACGACCTAGCCCGGGGGCGGTCCACCTTCATGGTCGAAATGATCGAAACGGCGGCGATCCTGAACCAGGCCGGAGCGAAGGCGCTGGTTATCCTGGACGAAATCGGCCGCGGCACCGCCACTTTCGACGGCCTGTCCATCGCCTGGGCGGTGGTCGAGCACCTGCACGAGGTCAACCGCTGCCGGGCGCTGTTCGCCACCCATTACCATGAGCTTACGGTCCTGGCGGCGAAGCTGCCGGGTCTTCGGTGCCATACCATGCGAGTCAAGGAATGGCAGGGCGACGTGGTGTTCCTGCACGAAGTGGCGCCCGGCGCTGCGGACCGGTCCTACGGAATCCATGTCGGGCAACTGGCGGGGCTGCCGAAAAGCGTCGTCAAGCGGGCGTCGGACGTATTGGAGACCCTGGAGAAGGGCGAGCAGTCCTCGGCGATGACGCGGCTGGCCGACGACCTGCCGCTGTTCCGGGCCTTGGAAGAGGATGAGGAGGGTCCGGGCCCCAGCCCTGGCCTTGGCGGTCCTTCGCCGGTCGAAGAAGCCTTGAGCGAAATCGATGCCGACACCTTGACGCCCCGAGACGCCCTGGAACTGATCTATCGCTTGAAGAAGCTTCTCCAGGCGCGGGATTGATTCGTTTTCGATTCTATTTCCCCCGCCGCCAGAGCAGGCCGAGGGCAGTCTGAGGGCAAATCGGTTAAAATGGCCTAAAACTAA
>Ga0207966_1000415_pt1 | contig 24639 bp, 24 predicted proteins | sample Knorr_S23_td_NAD_FD_185611 | JGI IMG/M metagenome (GOLD analysis project Ga0207966, IMG submission 185611) | Marine microbial communities from Southern Atlantic Ocean transect - Knorr_S23_td_NADW_ad_2500m_LV_B (SPAdes) (version 2) | ecosystem: Environmental > Aquatic > Marine > Oceanic | place...
GGCTTAGTAGTCATACGCTGTACGCGGCGGACCACTGCGTGGAGGTCGGCCACAGGGTCTCCGCCAGGCTCAACTCCGGAGGTGGGGTGCAATATTCCAAGTCCACCGGCGTTGGAAACGGCGGCCACCAATTCTGGATTGGAAACCCAAGGTAGTCCAGCCTGGAGGACCGGATAGTTGATTCCTAGTGCGGTGCTAACAGCCGTGCGTTTCATCTAAACAATACCTAATCGGTGTCTCCGGGTAGTTCGAAGAAACCTTGCATCTTGCGCGCCTGGGAACCAGGATTTGAGCGCAGATTCGTTACTTGATTGACCGTTTCTAATCAGCCGGTCGAGAAGTCTGACCGATTGTACGGCCACGCCTAGGTAGTGTCAACTGATTTCGGATACCAGCCCCATCATTTTTGATGCGCTGGGTATTGGTGTTACCGGGTGATTTTCGGGTTGCTCAGGCCGCCCAGTTAAAGGATAATACGGCCCCAAGAGCTACCGGTCAGAGTCCCAACCGTCCCAACGGAATTGGAGCGATTGCCCATGTTAACTAGACATGACAACGAAACGCTGACTCGCACCGACCAAGGCACGCCCATGGGCGATGTCATGCGGCGTTACTGGATTCCGGCGCTTTTGGCCAGTGAACTCCCGGATCCGGACTGCCCGCCGGTGCGGGTGCGGCTTCTGGGAGAGCAATTGGTGGCCTTTCGTGACACCAGGGGCCGCATAGGTCTTTTGAGCGAATTTTGCCCCCACCGCCGGACTTCGCTGTTCTTCGGACGCAACGAGGAGGACGGCCTTCGCTGCGTGTACCACGGCTGGAAATTCGACGTGTCCGGGCAATGCCTGGACATGATGAACGAACCAGAGGATAGCGATTATCCCAGCAAGGTCAAGACCACGTCCTACCCGGTTGTCGAGATGGGGGAGCTGATCTGGGCCTACCTGGGTCCGGCGGAGAAACAGCCGCCGCATCCCAAATTTGAGTGGACTCAAGTGCCAGATGACCACCGGCTGGTTTCCAAAAATTGGCAGGAATGCAACTGGCTACAGGGGCTGGAAGGCGGTATCGACACCGCCCATGCTCCCATCCTCCACCGCCGCATCAGCGAGAATACCAACCGGCCTGGTATCTCCATCAGCACTGATCTGATCAGAGCCGAGGCGCCAAGGCTGGATGTCGACCGGACCGATTACGGGTACCGCTATGCGGGCATCCGGTCCCTAGGCGACCGGGGCGATCTGATCCGTAGCTACCACTGGGTGATGCCTTTCCACCAATTTCGACCCCTCCAGTTCGGATACTACGGGCAAGATCCGCGCGAACTGATCGCCGGGCACATCTGGGTGCCCATGGATGATGAGAACTGCATGGTCTATAACTGGGTCTACAACTATGGCGGCACACCGCTCACCCAAGCCGACCTAGATGAAGAAATCCGGCTAGGACGCGGCCCGGGCGAGGTGCTCGCGGACTTTAGGACCAAGCGCAACAAATCCAACGACTGGATGATCGACCGGGAGGTCCAGAGGACGGAGACCTTCACCGGGATCGAGGGCATCAACACCCAAGACCAGGCGATCCAAGAGAGCATGGGGCCAATCTTGGACCGGACCAACGAGAACCTGGCCGCCAGCGACATGGCCATCGTCATCGCCCGGCGCATGCTGTTGGAAGCGGCAGGCGCCGTGGCCGATGGGGGCGACCCGCCCGGCGTTGGAGACTCGTACTACAACGTGCGCGCTATCGACGCCATCGTGCCCAACGACTCCGATTGGAAAGAAGAATTGGAAGACCGGATGTACGGGCACTAGAAAACTGGAGAAACGCCACCCTCTTTTTGTTTATATCCATCTACCAAGACGGCGTTAACCGCCGAAGGTCGATGTTATGGGTTGGTGACCGGAGTGCTCCTCGTAGGCTTCATCGCGGTACAGGGACAACGATTTCATCACCGGGATGTCTTGGATCGAGAACAAGATGGCCTCTTCGGAACCCTGGTTGGCAAACTCGTGCCACGCCCAGGTTGGCACAACGAAGAAATCTCCCTCACGCCATTCAAACTTTTGGCCGTCGATCACGGTGTACCCCTCGCCTTGGAAGACGTGGAACACAGCGCTGCTAGTATGGCGGTGGGCACGGGTCCTGACGCCGGGACGGATCAATTGGATCCAACAGGCCATGGTCCGCAGCACGGGGCCGCCGGTGGCCGGGTCCGAGAATTCCATGGCCACGTCGTCGAAAGGACTGCAATCGGTGCGGGCCAACTTCCACAGCGCATCGTAGGTCTGCTCCCACTTGTAATGCCAGAGCGGGGAGTAGGGCGCGTTGTAGTCTTCCCAGGCCGGCCGTAGTGTTCCCGAAGAATATTTCTGGACCGATTGGCCGGTGCCGGTGATCGGCTGTTGGTCTTCGGGATATTGCTCGTAGAACGTGGCCTCCAGGTTGTGGACCAACGGAGTGTCCAACCCGTCGAGCCAAATCATCGGCCTTTGGCCTTCGTTGTTGTGGTCGTGCCAGGTCCAAGAGGGCGTGAGCACCAGATCGCCGCGCTCCATGTAACACTTGTCGCCTTCCACCGTGGTGTAAGCGCCCTCACCGTGGAGGACCCAGCGGATGGCGGTGGGGGTGTGGCGGTGCGCCGGCGCATTCTCTCCTGGCAATAATAGCTGTAGGGCGGCGGAGATGGTATGGGTGGTGCCGTGGTCGCGCCCCGGGTTGGTCAGCCGGAGCACCCGCCGCTCAACGTCCCGGTCCGGCGTTACCATCTCGCCACTCTTCAATATCAGCGGCTCGGCCTGTTCCCAACGCCACAGGAACGGCTCTACCGAGGGCTTACGGTCGTGCCCGCGGCCCATCCAAGCCGGGGTCAGTCCGGCTTGGCGGCTAATATCGTAAAACTCTTGCATCTGCTCGGGGCTGACTTTGCCTGTTGTAGCCATGACAACCTCCCTATTCAAGAGACTGATAATGATTATTACCCGAGATTGTAGTGTTGCCTATCGACACCGTCAAGGCAGCGTTCAGGTGTATGGCGTCTGGTCTGGGTTGACGCTTGAGATAAGACCAGCTAGGCTGGCGAAAATCCCAGTGAAAACCGACTTCCGGAGGGGCGAAGTTGAAGGCAGCAGTTCTGCATGAGAGTTTCCAACCGTTGGTGGTTGAGGACCTGGAGTTAGACGCTCCCCACGAACATGAAGTTTTGGTCAAGCTGACCGCCAGCGGTGTCTGTCACAGCGACCTGCATTACATGAAGGGCGACCGTGAGCATCCGCTGCCAGTGGTGTTGGGCCATGAGGGCGCGGGAATCGTCGAAGAGATCGGGCCGGGCGTTACCTACGCCCAGCCAGGCGACCATGTGGTGCTTTCGTTCGTGCCAACCTGCGGACACTGCTCTTACTGCGTCAAGGGACGGCAGAACCTGTGCGAGGCTCGCTACCAGCTCCGGGGGAAGATGCTGGACGGTACCACCCGCCTCCGCAACAGCGCGGGAGACGTCCACCACTTCAATGGCCTATCCACCTTCGGAGAGTACGCCGTAGTGCCCGAAGATAGCCTGGTCAAGATTCGCGAGGACGCCCCATTGGATAGGGTCGCGCTGATCGGGTGCGGCGTGCCAACCGGTGTGGGCGCCGTCATCAACACGGCCAAGGTGAAGCCTGGCAGCAGCGTCGTGGTCATCGGCGCGGGCGGCGTGGGCCTGAATGTGGTGCAGGGAGCGGTTCTGGCGGGCGCCGAAGCCATCATCGCCGTGGACATCTACGGGAACAAACTGGAACACGCCTTGCAATTCGGCGCCACCCACCTAGTGAATGCCGCCACCGAAGACCTGGTGGAGAGAGTCCGGGACATCACCCGAGGTGAGATGGCCGATTACGCTTTCGAGGTAATCGGCTCCGTCGACGCCATCAACCAGGCCCTGGCTACCACCAAACGCGGCGGCACCACCGTCGTTGTGGGAGTTGCCCCGGCGGGCGCCGAACTGACCATCGACCCCGACTTCTTGCATCTGGACCGGGTCCTGATGGGATGCACTTACGGTTCCATCTACCCTCGGGCCGACATGCCCATGCTTATCGACCTATACATGGCCCGCCGCCTAAAACTGGACGAACTGATCACAGCCACCTTCAGACTAGACCAGATCAACACGGCGTTTGAGGCGTTGGACCAGGGCGAGGTGGCGCGGAGCATTATTCGGTACTAAGGGGTGGGGCGGAAATCCCCCCAACCTCGCTTTACGACGGACGCAATAGATCCAATATGGCAGAGAACTTCGCCCCAAACCAGCATTCCGCCCTTTCGTAAAGGGGGCTAGGGAGATTTAGCCCCGCCGCCCGGCCACATCTAGTCTCGAAGATAAGCCCCCTACCACCAGATCGTCTTAACCGCCCACAGGCCCACCACCAACAAACCCCCCACGGCCAGCCTTCAGCAAGATTTCGTTGAATTGCATCACGCCCCCGGCGGCCGCATGGTGTGCCACTCGGTGGCCTGCTCGTAGGCGTGGGCCACTTTGAAGATCGTCTCCTCGGCTCCGGGACGGGCGCCGATCTGCAGGCCTACCGGCAAGCCCCGGTCGTCGAGGCCGCAGGGGACCGACATGGCCGGGCAACCGGCAAGGTTGAAGATGCGGGTGAACAAGAAAGCCAGTCGGGATGCGGTCTCCTTGCTGGTGATGGGCGGGTCGTTTTCTAAGGGTTGGGCTCCCTTGCCGGACGTGGGCAGCACCAGCACGTCGACCTTCTCCAACGAGTCCAACACCTGTTGGCGCAACAATGTGCGCAGTTGCTGGGCCTTGTAGTAGGCCTGGGCGGGCAGCAAGCTGCCGGTCAGCAGCAGGTTACGGACGTCGTGGCCATAGTCTTCGATCCGGTTTTTGATCCAGTCCTGCTGCGCCAGGGCCGGCTCCACGGCCAACAGCACCGCCGACGCCACCCCTGCGTCCATGGACAACGGAATCGACACCTCTTCGACCGTCGCTCCCAGCTCACCCAGTGTTGCAATGGCTTCTGAGACCGTCTGGCGCACCTTGGATTCCACCAGATCCGATTCCATGAATTCGGTGATTACCCCTACCTTGAGGCCGTTCAGGTCACCGCCCAGAGATTTCTGGTAGTCGGGCACCGGCGCCGTGGACGAGTAAGGGTCCTTGGAATCATGGCCGGCGATGACGCCCAGGGTGATGGCTGCGTCCTCCACCGTCCGGGAGATGGGACCCACGGTGTCCATACTCCAAACTCCGCGCATCACGCCGTACCGGCTGACCAGTCCCCAACTGGGCCGGATGCCGACCAGCCCGCACCAGGTGGCGGGGAAGCGGATGGAGCCTCCGGTGTCCTCTCCCAATGACGTGGCACAGAGATAGGCTGCCGTGGCCGCGCCCGAGCCGCTGCTGGAACCGCCGGTGTATGTATCGATGTTCCAGGGGTTTCGCGGGGTGCTGTAACGGTGGGAGAACCCGGTGATGGCGAATTCGGTCATGTTGGTTTTTCCCAGGATGACGGCCCCGCCCTTCCGTAGATTGGCGATCACTGTGGCGTCTTCATCGGGGACGAAATCGGCTAGTATTCGGGAGCCTCCGGTGCTGCGCACTCCCTTGCTCCAGAACTGGTCTTTCACTGCTACTGGCACACCATGCAGCGAGCCATGGATGTTTCCATCGGTGAGGTCCGCCTCGGCTTGATGGGCGTCGGCCAGGGCTTGGTCGCGCATGACGGTCAAGTAGCTGTTGAACCGGAAGTCCAAGGCGTCAATGCGGTCCAGGTAGGCTTCCGTGGCTTCAACGGGCGAGACCTGTTTTGCCTGGATCAACCGCGAGAGTTCCCCGGCTGATAGAAAAGGCAGATCAGACTTGTCCATGGGGCCTCCGTGTTGGGAGTGTTGGGGGCCGAGAAAAGAAAAATGCCCCCAACAAGTCAGGGACATTTCTAATGATCGGTGGTAGTGAAAACCTATGCCGGAGGCAGGATTATGGGGAGGGGTTCGACGTCGTTCAGGCCCGGTGGGTTGATGGCGTCAAGGGATTCCAGAAGAGCGTTCAGGCTGTACATCACTTCGGTCAATTCCGGGTCATTGATCTCAAGACCCACCGCTTTGCCCATGGCGCGAATCTCGTCTTTGGTCAGATCAGCCATCGGTTCCTCCGTACACCCCGTTCGAGTGAGCACATATTGCTGTAAAAAGGCCACGGCGTCAAGGCAGTCCGTAATCGGCGCTGATGTCTCTTGAGACACTTTGGAGGGTCGGCTATACTGGCTGGGACATCTGAGCAGCCGAGATCAGGAAGAATTTAAGCCAATGGCTACGTATAAGACGATCAATGTCGACTTGGGACTGGAGACTGACTTCACCAAGCTGCCCGCGCCAGTGACGGTGGGCGACTGGTCATATTTCTTGGCGCGGAGCAGGAAGGGCGTCTACAAGCTGCTGTCCAACGTCTGCCCGCACCAGGCCGAAGAGGTGGTGGACTGGACCGGCGTGTTCATGTGCCCGGCCCACGGCTGGCGGTTTGAATACACCGAGGGCGTCTGCGTAAACGGTCCCAACGCCAAGTTGGTCGGATTCCCCGTCAACGTCGAAGACGGTCATCTGATCGCCGAACTTCCCGACGACTGAGCCTGATCCCTGTCAGTAGGTCTTGATCTCCAGCACGTGGCCACTGGGATCCTTGAAGTAGACCGCCTTGCCGTCGCCCTTGGCCCCGAGAGTTATCCCCGGTCCTTGCATGTTGCCCTGGGCGAAGGGGCTGTCCCCGTAGGTAATCTTCGAGTCCTTGATGCGCTGAAACGCTTCATCGAACTCCCCCGGCTCCATTGCGAAGGCATAGTGGATGCTACGGAAGTCGTCCGACTGGCGAAAGTCCAGGTTCAGGCTGTCGTTCACCCGCACCGCCAAGAAAGGCCCCGCCTCTCCAAGGTCCTCGAAGCCAAAGATCCGGGTGTAGAACTCCACCGACTGCTCGCGGTCGTTCACCGGGACTATGGTGTGGTCCAATACAACGGTCATAACGCCTCCTGATAGATGCAAGCTCGTACTGGATATCGATGGTCCGCTTAGATTCCGTAATAGTTGTGGTACTCTATGGGCTACCTTCGGAGAAGTCAACATAACCACGCCTGAACCGTGCCCAGCCGAGGAGCGAACATGGACAAGAAAGAGTTGCCCTTCCTGACTGCCTCCCAACTCTCCAGGTTGATCGAGACCAAAGAGGTCTCACCGGTCGAGGCGACAGAGGCCTACCTAGACCGCATCGAAGCTGTCGATCCCAAGCTGAATTCCTACATCACCGTCACCGGGGAGCAGGCTTTGGAGGCGGCCCGGCAGGCGGAGCACGAGATCGCCACCAGCCAGCACCGGGGGCCGTTACACGGCGTGCCCATGGCGGTGAAGGACCAATTCAACACCGCCGGCATCCGTACCACCGGCGGCTCCAGCATATTGAAAGACAACATTCCGGACGAAGACGCCACCGTCATCACCAACCTGAAGAAGGCGGGGGCAGTCATGCTGGGCAAGCTCAACATGAGTGAGTTTGCCATGGCGGAGATCTATAACCATCCCTACGGCACGCCCCGAAACCCCTGGGACCTGGAGCGGAACCCCGGCACCTCCAGCAGCGGCTCCGGCGCGGCCACCGCCGCGTCTCTCTGCGCCACGTCTTTGGGTGAAGACACCGGCGGGTCCATCCGGGGCCCGGCCAACTTCAGCGGCCTGGTGGGACTGCGGCCGTCACACGGCCGGGTCAGCCGTCACGGCGTGCTGGGCGGCTCGTGGTCCATGGACACTGTGGGGCCCATCTCTCGCAGTGTGGAGGACGCGGCCATCACCATCCAAGCCATCGCCGGATACGACCCCAAGGACAGATATTCATGGAACGTGCCGGTGCCGGACTATCGGCAGGCCCTAACTGGGGACATTCAGGGTATCAAACTGGGGGTGGTCCAAGAGCGCATGGACTCGCCTGACCTGGACCCAGAGTTCCGGGACACCGTGGCGAAGGCCATCAGTACGTTGGGGGAGATTGGCGCGTCTTCGCAGGACGTTTCAATTCCGCTGGCGCCGAAAGCCGGCGCTCTCACGATGAGCATCCTGAGCGTTGAGTGGTCCAACCTGCACCGGCCGCTCTTTGAACCAAACATCGACGAGCTGGACCACAACAACAAGATTCGCTTTTTGACCGGCAGCGTCATCCCGGCCCAGTACTACTACAAGGCCCAGAAGATACGGGCCGTGCTCCGGCAGCAGATACTCGACGCGTTGGAGCAGGTGGACGTGCTGGTGCTGCCCACCGGGCCGGTCACCGCTCCGCCGGTGGAGAGTGTCCCTGGCGTCCAGAGCAAAGAACACGCTTTAACCGGACTGGCCGGACGTATCAGCTTCACCGGCCCCTTCAACCTGGCCGGCACCCCCGCCCTGTCAGTTCCCTGTGGCTTCAGTTCATCAGGAATGCCCATGGGTCTCCAGATAGTGGGCCGCCCATTTGCCGAAGAAACGGTTCTACGGGTAGCCCACGCCTACGAACAGGCAACGGAATGGCACAACTGGCGTGCGCCGGTTTAGCCTGTGGATATCAGCTAGCTAGGCGGACCAAAATTGAGAAAAGGACAGAACCATGAGCGAATACATACCCAACCCGATGGATTGGGTGGCGAACCAGGTGGAACGCTATGAAAGCAGCGGAGGTACCCAAGGCCTGACCCTGAGAGAGACGGGCCTTCCTTGCATAATCGTGACCAACACGGGCTGGAAAACCGGCGCCATCCGCAAGACACCGTTGATGAGAGTGGTCGATGGAGATAACTACATCCTCGTGGCCTCTTGGGCTGGAGCTCCAAATCATCCGCTTTGGTATCACAATATCAAGGCGGAGCCGAACGTTGAGATCCGCGATGAAACAAAGGTCTTCTCAGCGAGAGTTACTGAAGTAATGGACGCGGTAGAGAGACAACGGCTTTGGGATATCGCCGTGGCGGCCTATGACCGTTATCAGGAATACCAGGACAAAACCAATCGCATGATTCCGGTTTTCGTCGCGGAACCCACAGGCTAGAACCACGTAGTTGGCAGCTACCGAAGCAAGGAGCTAGTAATGGAAGAAACAGGCCTATTCGAAGCCATCTACAGTCAACGGCAGTTCACCCGGTACAAGACTGACCCGGTGCCGCGTGAGGCCATCGACAAGATCATCGACGCCGCCACCAAAGCGCCAAGCGGGGGCAACGTGCAGCCGTGGCATTTCATTGCTATCACCGAGCAGGACTTGATCGAGAAGATCGGCGGACTTTATCGGGACCTTTGGCTCGGCTCCCAGGGAGCGACCCCCCCGCCGGGAGAGTCGCAGGCCTACACGTCGGCCCGCTACCTGGCCAACCACATGCCCGAGGTGCCGGCCATGATCCTGGTCTGCGCCGACCACAGTAAGGGTTACATGTCATACACCAAGGGCGAGCCCATAGAGCGGGGCCGGTACGCTTCCTCGCTGTGGCTGGCGATTCAGAACTTGTTCCTGGCCGCCCGGGCTTTGGGCTTGGGTACCCGCATCACCACAACCCACCTACGGGAGGAGCAGAAGGTGAAAGACTGGCTGGGAATCCCTGACCACGTGGAGACGATCTGCCTGACGCCGCTTGGCTATCCCAGAGGCCGCTTCGGCCCCACGGACCGTATTCCATCGGCCGATGTCACATCCTACAACCGCTTCGGGCAGCGGAGCTGACATCTCGCCAGTTTGAAGAACGCCTCGGGGGCTACCGTCTTGACGGAGGGGCCACCAGCTTGTAGCTTTGCCTCACCTGTATCCTATCTCAAACTAAAAAGGAGCCTCTGATGGCTACTAGCATGCAAACGTACGATGTCGAAATCTCGGACGTGGAATATCTTAAGCACGGCGAAACTCCCCTGTTGGCAAGTGTCTTCAGGCCCCAAGGCACGGGACCATTCCCTATCATGATTGAACTTCATGGTGGAGCTTGGGTCCGGGGCAATCGTCATAACGGCTACGATGCCAATGAGGCGCTGGCTAAGAATGGCGTGATCGTGGTGGCGCTTGATTTCCGAGTGCCGCCAGAAGCGCCGTATCCGGCCTCTTTGGTCGACATCCACTACGGGGTCCGTTGGGCGAAGTCTCAGGCCGCGGGCTGGAACGGGACCCCAGACCGCGTCGGCGCGATGGGCACCTCCAGTGGCGCCCACCAGGCCATGCTGCTTGGGATGCGTCCGAACGATTCTCGCTACGCCGCGCTTTCGCAACCGGCGGGGACCGCCGCCGCTGATGGCACGCTGGGCTGCGTGATCCTGGTATCTCCCGTGATTGACCCGCTGGGGCGTTACCAATACGCCAAAGGGCTACGAGACGATATCACTCCGCCCGAGGGTATGGCCGAGAGAGTGGTCGCCATGCATGACCTGTACTGGGTGACGGAAGAGGCGATGGCCGAGGCCGCCCCGGCGCGTATATTAGCCGGCGGAGAGCGCACCGCCCTGCCGCCCTCTTTGTTCCTAGCGCGCAGCTACGAGGCAGGACATCCTCGCCCCGACAGCGACGAGTTCATCCGGCAGTACCAAAAGGCCGGCGGCCAGATGGATGTGACTTTCTTTGATGGGGAGGGCGAAGGCCTGCTTCGCGATTTCTCATCTGACGTCGCAAAACAAACGCTCGAGCAGATGACCGACTTCATCAATCAACACATCGGCTAAAAAGGAGAGGCGGCCTAGGGAAGTCCTAGGCCGCCTTTTTTGTCCGGGATCCATCGGACCCTGTTGATTCGCGAGAATCGCTGTAGGCTTAACGGCTGGCTACAGCGGCATCTCTAAGTGCGCGGATAGCTTCCTGGGTTTCCGGACTTGTAGGCTTGCCCATCTCGACGTTCTGGACCGCCTCCCATGATCGCTGAACCTCCGCCATGACCGCTTCGTCCGACTGGTCGATGTCGATGGGGATGCCGATCTGGGCCCAGGACGTGTGGCCCGTCAGCCAGAATACTTCGGTCGTGTTGTTCTCCGGATCTTTGAAATAGCAGCCGATGGCACTGGCGTGGGTGACGATGCGCTCCAGGGTGTAACCGTGCTCATTGATGCGTTTCTTGAAGTCGCGGAGGTCGTCTAAGGTATCGACACGCATCGAGATCTGCTGGATCAATTCCGGGCCATCGAGAGAAGTCCGGCCGTTGATCAGCGCGATCTCGTGGTCGCAAGTCTCCGGGTCGGCGCTGAAAAATGCTCCGAGGGGACCGACCTTGGTCAGCGTCATGCCCATGAAATTCCCATAGAATTCCTTCATGAGTTCGAGGTCCTTAACGTAGAAGCCGATATGACCGAGTCCGTTAACTTTCGCTGACATCTTTAACTCCTGTCCAATCTCATCTGGATGCTAGTGCACCCGATAGTGTCCATTTTCTTCGATTGGCATCGCTGCCGTTTCGTATAGAAATAAACTAGTTGTGCTCGCCTGAAATGATAGCCAAAACCAATATATCTGTCCACTGTGGCCGGCACGTCTGATCCACTTTCATGCTCCAACGGCTGATAGCTACGCCCCCCAGGCGTTCCCTGCCATCATTTCGCTCCAACGACGGTAGAATTGGCGGTGGTTGCTGTCGCTGTAGCGGTAGTCGCTAACCAATGCCTGCAGCTCGGGGTCAAAAGCCTCGTGGCCTAGGCCCATCTGGTAGTTCAATCGCATCCGGCGGCTGACGGTCCCACGGCCGGCTTCGGAGCATTGTTGCCAATTGTCCATATCGTCCTGCTCGAAGACGCCGGAAGGACCGAAACTCTGGATGCCAGCCACCCGAGCGGCTTCTTTGACGCTGTCCGGGGCGGCTTTGTCCACGTAGAGATACGACCAGACTTCGATGTTGTCCGGCCCCTTGGGGTGCCACGTCCGAAAGGTCTTGCCGCTGGTCCGTAACAGGGAGAAGTTGGGGAACACGGTGCCAGCTATCGGGTTCACGATTTCAGATCTGGGCCCAAGCCTGTTTCGCACCTCGGACTTGATCTGTTCCTCGTATTCCAGAATCTCGGCAACCGGCGGGTCGGCGACTTCGTCGGGCCCGATGGTCATGATGCAATGCCCGTTACCCGTGGACAAAACACCACCCACCGTGCTTTCCGCCACCCGAAAATTCCCCGCGAACCCGGATTTGATGGCCGATAAGTGAGTCCAGGACACGTGATAACCATCGCCGGCAAAGTTCTCGGCGGGCATCTTCCAGTTGCAAGGCACCACCCATTTGACTGGGCTGCCGATGATCTCGACGCCCCCTTCCCGGCGGTCGACGAACGTGTCCAGATACCAGGTGGTCTCGCCCAGATACTCGAGGAGCGGCGGTGCCGCGGCGTCGAAGGTGGCGAAGACCAGGCCTTTGTAGCTACCAATTTGGGCCACCGGAATCAGGCCCCACTCATTCTGGTCAAGCTCTCCGTAATAGGCGTCTTTCGCGTTGGGCACGCCCGTCAGTCGGCCGTCGTCGCCATAACCCCATCCGTGGTAGGAGCACACAAATGTCCCAGCATTGCCCTTATCGGCCCGGCACAACCTATTGCCACGGTGACGGCAGACGTTCAAGAATGCGTGTAACGTGCCGGTCTTGTCCCGGGTGACCAGAACCGGGTCCTCGCCCATGTAAGTAGTCAAGAAATCGCCTGGTTTGGGAATCTGGCTCTCATGGCAGAGGAACAGCCAGCAACGGGCGAAGATCTGCTCAAGTTCCTGATCGTATATCGTCGGGTCCGAAAAAATGCTCGGACTGATCAGTCCTGTGTCCGCATCAACCAATTCTCGCAAATCTTTAATCATGACAGCGCCTCCATGAATTGGGTCAAAGCACCAAGTGCTGACGGCTGAAAGCTGTTAGCTGATAGCGCATAGCCCACTGCTAGACTCCCCACGTCTCCCCGAACTCGGCCCGCAGCACATACTGGCCGGTGAAGGTGGACGCGTCCTGCAGGGCCAGATAGACCGCGCTGGGACCGACCGCTTCTGGATCGACTCGTTGTTCCCAGTCGCGTTGCGTCCAGGGAATGGCGGCTGAGCCCTCGGTCTTGAGTCCGCCCGGCGATAGTATATTCACCGCGATGTTGTGCTCCCGGACTTCTTCGGCCAGGCAGTAGCTAAACATATGCACCGCGGCCTTGGTAGAGCTGTATAGGACGCCGCCGCCCTGCTCGGGGTCGCTGCCCATGCGCGAGCCGATGTGGATGATGTTGCCTCGCTTTTGCCCGATCATCCACGGCAGTACTGACCGGCAGCACAAATAAGGTCCCCGAAGATTAGCCGCCACGCTCTGGTCCCATTTATCCGGGTCGATGTCCAGGATGGTCTCGCCAAGCACCATCTCTCCCGCGTTATTCACTAGTACGTCAATCCGACCGTACATGTCGATAGTCTGGTCCACCATGGCCACGACCTGTTTTTCGTCGGAGACATCGCAGGTCAGCGCCATGGCTTCGCCACCCCTGTCCCGTATCTGCGTCGCGGTCTCCACGGCGGTCCCTGGCAGTCCCGTAGGAGAACTGCGGCGGGCCGAGACGACCACCTTGGCCCCTTCCGCGGCAAATTCTTTAGCGATGGCTCGGCCCAAACCCCGGCTGGCCCCGGTCACGATGGCCACCATACCGTCCATCTTGTTGCTGTGAACTGACTGCATTCTGATCGCTTAAGAAGCGAACTGGGCTTCAACCCAGCCCTTGTCAAAGGGTGTCCAAAAGTGGGAGGTGAGGGTCAAGTGTTTGAACAGCCATTCACCGTCTACCCGAACGTATTCTTCGTCGTAGCGGGCCGAGCCCCACACCGCCTGGTTGCCCTCGGCGTAGGTGCAGGGCTGGAATAGGTACCAAGTGCCGGTAGCCTCGTCTCCGTCCACCTCGATCACCGGATTTAGCACCATATGGATGGCGAAGGGCAGGCGGCTGGGCGCGTTCTGGAAGAACGTCCGTATCGCTTCCCGCCCGTCGTTTCGGCCCCGTTCCTGTCCGTCCCACACCGCGTCCTCGGTGAAGAGCTCGGCCAGGGCGTCGGCATTGTAATTGGCGTCGCAGAGGGCGCAGTAGCGGTGTTTCAGTTTTTTGATCTCCTCGATGTCCTCCAGGACTTTGATCCGTTTCTCCAGGTCTTCGAGGCTCATGGCGTCTCTCCAAAGTTCGATTTAAGCCTTTGTTAGGCCGATTGGCCGCCGTCTATCTCGATGCACTGCCCGATGATGAACTCGGCCTCCTTGCTGCAGAGCCAGGCTGCGAAGTTGCCCATCTCTTCCGGAGTGCCCGCCCGGCCCAGGGGAATGGTCTGCAGCCGGTCGTCCCAGGCTTGAGTGCGAGGGTATCCGTAGAGCGTGTCGTTACGGGCGGTGTCAGTGGTGCCGGGGCTGATGCCGTTCACCCTGATTCCGTGAGGAGCCAATGCCCGGCCCGCCTTTTTGGTAAACGTGTAGAGCGCTCCGGACGCGGTGGCATAGGCCAGGTCCGTGGCCCGGCTGATCCAAGCTTCCACCGAGATCACGTTCACGATGCTGCCGCCGCCGCCCTGGCGCATCAGTTCCTTGGTGACCGCTTGGGTGCACAGGAAGGCCCCTTTTACCTTGACGTCCATGACGTGGCTCCAGGCTTCCGCGGTCAGGTCTTCGAAGTCGGCCCAGGCGGCCATCCGCCCGGCGCTGGCGTTATTGATGAGGAAGTCTACCCGGCCGAACTCAGCCACGGTACGGTCCACGGCATCTTGCACCTGAGCGGGGTCGGAAACGTTGACCACCAGAGGAAGACCGCCTACCCCATAGTCTTTGATCATCTCCTGGGCCACACTCTCCACGTCCAGCCAACCGGCTTCCCGCTCGTCGTCGGGGAAAGTCGATGGGTCGCGGCCGGTTCCGGTGACGGCCACGGATGCGCCCTCTTTGGCGAAGGCCAACGCCGCGTACCGGCCGATGCCCCGCATCCGGCCAGCTCCGGTTACCAGCGCTACTTTTCCGTCAAATCTACCCATGGAACTCCTAGATGGCCGTCCAGCCGCCGTCAATCATTAGCAGATGCCCGGTGGTGCCGGCCGACGACTTGCTGGCCAGGTAGATCACCGCACCGACCATCTCTTCCGGGTCCATTCGGCGGCCCAATGGCAGGTGGGCTTCCAAGTCGTCTTGCACCTGTTCTGGGGTCCTCGAATCGGCGTCCAGCATGCCCGGGGTGCTGGTGGGGCCCGGCCCAATGGCGTTCACCGTCACACCGTGGGGCGCCCATTCAACGGCCATGACCTTAGTGATCCCGGCAACGCCGAACTTGCTGGCGCAGTACGACGACCGTCCCCGGGAGGCGGTTACCGAAAGCTGCGACCCCAGGTTGATGATCCTTCCGTATCCCTGAGCGACCATGTGCCGTCCCGCCGCTTGGGCGCAGAAGAACACTCCCTTGAGATTGATGTCTATAGTCGCGTCCCAGTCCTCTTCAGTAACCTCCAAAGCGGATTTGGGTATCCGTATCCCGGCGTTATTGACCAAGATATCCAGCCGTCCGAAGTCCTGGACCACTTGGTCTATTGCCGCGGGGATACCCTTTATATCCAGGACATCCAGGGGATAAACGCAGCTCTTGACTCCCTCGGCCTCCACCTTGGACTTGGTCTCTTCCGCCAGGTCGAGGCGGTCGGGACGGTCCGACACCGCTACATCAGCGCCGGCTTGGGCCAGACCAACGGCCAGTGCGGCCCCGATGCCCCGGCCCGAGCCGGTCACCAATGCCGTTTGGCCTTTCAAACTCAGTCCCTCATAGGGCATGCCAGTTCCTCCGAAATACACCAACCCAGACTCCCCAGGCGGTAAATTGGCCGTAGCATAGCACACCCGTCCCGTGCCCGAAATCGACTGGAGAAACAGCTGAGCCAGCAATGGTTCCCGGCGTAGTTAAAGAGTTGAATCCTGTAAGCTTCGCCATCGCACTTGCGCACCCTTACCCTAGGACTTAGAATCACCCGGGGCCCGGAGTATTCGAAAACGATTGCCTTGGCGAAGGAATTGATGGCGGAAGCGGTACAAAGACCAGCGGGACGCAGGCAAAGCCGCAACTTTATCCTGGGCAGCCTCTCCTTCGGCCACGGAATCTCCCACCTCTACGACCAGGGATTCCCGGTATTCATGCCCGCCATCAAGGCGGCCATGGGCCTCTCCAACTTCGAAGTCGCTTTCATGTTGGGCATCCGCCAAGGCGGTTTCGGAGCGGTCAATCTCATCGGCGGGGCGATCGTAGACCAGATGAAGGCCAGTTGGGGTCCCATCCTCACCGGCTGCATGATCTGGGCAGCTCTTGGATTCTTGGTCCTGGCTGCATCTCCCAACTTGTTCGTGCTCGCCATCGCCGTGGTCATCGTGTCCGTTCCCGGCGCCCTGTGGCACCTGCCCTCCACCGCCGCCCTCTCCCGGCGATTCCCCGACCGGCGGGGTTTCGCCATATCTATGCACGGCTTCGGCTCCAACGTCGGCAACGTGCTGGCGCCGATAGTGGCCGGTGGGCTCCTGACGTTCATGCTTTGGCGGCACATCTTGCTGATCTATGCCGCTCCGGCCGCCGTCATGGCCGTGTTCGTTTGGTGGTCGCTGAAAGACCTTGGGAAGGAAGACGGCGACGAAGGCCAGGAGAAACAAGAACGTGATGTGATCGGAGCCTACCGCGGTGGCCTTGCCATGTTCAAGATCCCGGTGGTCTCCACGCTGGTGCTGGCAGCGGCCGTTCGCGGAGTTGCCAACAACGCTCTTTTCCAATGGACCCCCTTCTATCTTAGAGAGGCGACCGACGGTGGTCTGGCCATGGGCTACCTCAGCGTGGGCGTCCACCTGTCGCTGCTGACCGGCATGGGCATCGTTTCCGCTCCCATATTGGGCTACCTCTCAGACAAATACGGTCGAAAACAGGTCTTGGTGCCCGGGCTGATCATTGCCGCCGTGTTGACCATGTTCGTGGTCAGCGCCGGGGACAGCCTTTACTTGGCGTTGTTGCTGGCCGGGATCGGGCTGTTTAGCTTCGCACTACAGCAGATCATCCTGGCCGCGTTGCTGGATGTGGTGGAGAGGGGCACAGAAGCCACTGCCTCGGGCCTGATCTTCGGGATCAACGGCCTGCTCGGGTTTGGGTCGCCGTTCATCGCCGCTTTCATTATCGACCACCTGGGCGGTTACGGGTCGATCTTCTACTACGTCGGCGCATTGACAGTGCTGTCGGCAGTGATCATCGTTTTCGTTCCCTTCCCCAACTACCGTGTGGCGCGGCCGGCCGGGGCGTGATCAGACCTCCGAATTACGATTGACACCCATTTGGGGCCAGCTTAGAATATATCCGCCATCCACTCTTAAGAGGGGTGAGCGCCAGGCACGATAAACGAAATAGTCCGGCTACCCACCGCCGCTGGGATCTGAGATGACCGAGACGGCCAAATAATGAGACCTGAATTGCATTGCGCCCCGCTGCGTCGGGGTGTTTCTTTTGTCCGGGAACATGCCTCTTCCAGCCTCCGGAGACCCTCTTGAACCAGACCATCACCGCCGTGGCTGGGCTGGAAGCAGGCCACTACACTGACCTTGAGCACGCCACTGGATGCACCGTTTTCCTGTGCCGTGAGGGCGGCGTCGGTGGGGTGGACGTCAGAGGGGGCTCGCCGGGAACCAGAGAGACCGACTTACTTCGGCCAGTTCACCGTGTCGATCGAGTCCATGCCGTCGTGCTCAGCGGCGGAAGCGCCTACGGACTGGACGCCGCCTCCGGTGTCGTCGCATATCTGGAATCCCAGGGCATCGGCTACAAAGTCGGCACTAGAGAAAAACCGGTCATCGTGCCGATCGTCTCCTCGGCAATCCTGTACGACTTGGGCCTGATCACTTCGGAAGTGCGCCCAGGCCCCGAAGAAGGACGTAGCGCCTGCCTAGCGGCCAGTTCTTCGCCCATGACCGAAGGCACCGTGGGCGCCGGGACCGGGGCCACAATTGCCAAGTTGGGCGGTCCGGAGCGTGGGTTGAAGGGCGGCATCGGGTCGGCAGCTATTACTCTGGCCACAGGCCAGACGGTGGCGGCCGCTGTGGCGGTGAACGCAGTGGGCGGCATCTGGGACTACGCCAACGGACAACTGCTGGCGGGACCTAGGCGGGCCGGAGGCGGGTTCGACGACCCGGTGGCGTTGCTGCTGGAGGGAGGATCCAAGGCCCCGGCAGGCCCCGTGAATACGACCATCGGGCTGGTGGCCACTGACGCGGAACTCACTAAAGAAGATGCTAACTATCTGGCACGGGTGAGCCACGACGGCCTGGCCCTGGCCATCCGACCCTGCCATACGGTCCGCGACGGCGACACCATGTTCGCTCTGTCGACCGGACACAGTAAGTCTCCCGTTGACATGACCACCCTGGGAGCGGCTGCGGTGGAGGTAACGTCCCAGGCGATCCTGCGGGCGGTTCAGAAAGCCACCGGGCTGGGCGGTATCCCATCCATCAATGAATTGTCTGCTTAGCTTTTCCGATATTTAAAGGACACTCGAAATGGCCCAGACCGTACCCGACAAAATGCGTGTGATCCGCACCAACAAGGAGATGTCCCAGGCCTGCCGCGAGGCGGTGAAACCGGTTGGCTTGGTGCCGACCATGGGCGCTCTTCATGCCGGGCATCTGAGCCTTGTGGACCAGGCCCGCGCCGACAACCTGACGGTGGCCGTGAGCATCTTTGTGAACCCAACCCAGTTCGGCGACCTGAAGGACCTGGAAAAATACCCAAGGGACTTGGAAGGTGACTTGGAGATGCTGCGCCACCACGGCGTTGATCTGGTCTATGCCCCAACCGTAGACGAAGTGTATCCAGAGGGATTCGACACCTGGGTGGACGTGGGTCCCTTGGGGGGGAAGCTGGAAGGTCTGCACCGTCCCGGCCATTTCCGAGGCGTGGCGACGGTGGTCTCCAAGCTGTTCAACGTGACGCAGCCGGACCGGGCCTACTTCGGCCAGAAGGACGGCCAGCAGGTTGTGGTGATCCAGAAGCTGGCACGCGACTTGGATATGGGAGTAGAGGTTGTGGTGATGCCCACCATCCGGGAGCCGGACGGCCTGGCCATGAGCAGCCGCAACGTGCAGCTTTCGGCGGACCAGAGACAGGCCGCCTCGGTGGTCCACAAGGCGCTTCGCCGAGCGTACCAACTGTGGACCGGCTGTGAGCGTAGCGGGGACGTGCTGCGCAAGGCCGCCAGCCAAATTTTGCGGGCGGAGCTGATGGTGGACTCCATCGACTACGTGAGCGTGGCCGGCATGTCGACCTTGGACGAATCGGACCAGGTTGATGGCCGGGCTATGGTTTCGGTGGCGGTATACATGGGCGCGGTGCGGTTGATCGACAACATCGTTTTGGAATAAAGAGTTTCGTGGCCTAAGGGACCGCCCTCATCCTAACCTTCTCCCTTGCGAGGAGGAATGGACCGCTTCTTTACCACACCTAAATCCGAGCCCGCACTGTTCTTCCCAAATGTCACCCCGAGTGGGGGCGAGGGGTCTCTTTGCTCTCAGCCAGCGCTGGTCCAGTGACAAAGAGATTCTTCTTCTTCCGCGAAAGGATCCGAATGACAGGGTTTTGGAGTCGAGGCCTTGTTGGCATATGTCACCCTGAGTGAAGCGAAGGGTCTGGCAAGGTGATGCCTGTCAGATTCTTCGTCGGCCTACGGCGCCCCTCAGAATGACAGGGTTTTGGAGTTGAGGCCTTCTTGGCGTATGTCACCCTGAGTGGAGCGAAGGGTCTGCCAAGGTGATGTCTGGCAGATTCTTCGCCATTCTACGGCGCTCCTCAGAATGACAGGTTCGGGGAGCAGGTCGTCTTGGCCGGGGAGCTGGTCATCCGATTCGGGACGCGAATCGCCTAGGTGTGGGCGCGAGCCATCTGAATGAGATAGCGAGTTAGAGTGAGGGTGGAATGGCAGTCGTAAGTCAGATTTAGACAAGACCACTGAACTCCACCGGCAGCCTATGCCTGGGTCAATTCCCGCAGCGCCGCCGTCAATGCCGGAAGAACGGTCTCCCAGTCTCCGACCACTCCGTAACGGGCCTCTTTGAAGATGTTGGCTTCGGCGTCTTTGTTGATGGCCACGATGACTTTGGCCCCGGAACACCCGGCCATGTGTTGGCTGGCGCCGGAGATGGCCACCATGATGTACAGGTCCGGGGTGATGGTCTTTCCGGTCAAACCCACCTGGTAGCTGGACGGGACCCAACCGGAGTCAACAGCGGCCCTGGACGCGCCAACGGTGCCGCCCATGATCTTGGCCAGCTCTTCGAGGTGGGCGAAGGGTTCCGGACCGCCGAGGCCACGCCCGCCGGAGATCACGATGTGGGCGTCTTCCAGCTTGATGCCTTCGGCCTCTTCAATGACCGTCTCGACGACGTGGGTTAGGGCCATGGACGCGTCGAGTTCCACGGGGAATGAGATGATTTCACCCTGGCGCGAGGAGTCCGCTTCGGCACGCTCGTAGGCCTTGGGGCGGATCGCTGCGATCTGCGGGGTCTGGTCGCAACTGACCACGGCAATGGCGTTTCCGCCGTACACCGGCCGGTTGGCCAGCAGTTTCTTCTCGGTGGTATCGACTGAAACCTCCAAACAGTCTTGGGCCAGCCCAACGCCCAGGCGGAAGGCCAATCGCGGGGCCAATTCACGTCCTTCGTTGGTGCGTGCCACCAGGACCACTCGGGGGCTAGTGTCATTGCAGAGGGCTTCCAGGGCGGTCAGATGGAGATCGACCTGGTGGTCGGCCAGCAGAGGGTGATTCACCGCGTAGACTCTCTGGGCGCCGTGGGCGATGGCCGCTTGGGCCGCCGCGTCCAACGTGTCGCCCAGCAGGGCAACAGACAATTCTTCGCCCAGATCGGCGGCGACTTTCTGTCCGGCGGCCAGCAGTTCAAGGGTTGTGCTGCTCAATTCGCCGCCCGAGGCGTCGCCCAGTATCAGTACTCCAGTGCCATCAGCCATCACGGCCCCCCGTGGTTTTGGAATCGGTCTGCGGTCCCCGATGGACCGGCAGACTAAGTTCTATCAAAGATCTATCAGTGAGGGTTTCTAGATAACCTTGTCCTCCCGTAATTTCAGGGCCAGGAGACGTCCGGAATCGGCCGGGTCCTCCCCTTCGATGATCTCGCAGTCCTGGTCGCTGACCGGTACGAAAAGGTCGCGCAGGGTGATGCGTGATGTCGATTGAGCGGCGTCCAGGCCCAGGTCTGCGGCGCTCCAGATGGTCGGCTTCTTCCTGGTGGCGGCCATGATGCCGCGCAGCGTGGGGTATCTGGGCTGACCCAGTTCGTTGCTTACTGTCACCAGCGCCGGCAAGGGAGCTTCAACGACCTCGTAACCATCCGCGATGATTCGCTCAACACGGACCTTGCCGTCAACGATGTCAACCTGCTTGCCCAGAGAGATGCAGGACATGCCCAGGAGTTCGGCCACGCCCAATGGGACCTGTGCGTTGTCCCAGTCTGACGCCTGCCGTCCGCAGATGATGAGGTCGAACCCGTCTAGTTTGCGCACCGCCGCCGCCAGTAATTGGGCGGTCAGGAAGCTGTCGATGGTGTTTTCAAAGGCGTCGTCCTGGAGCAGTACCAGCTCGTCGGCGCCCATCGACAGTGGTTTCTTCATCACGTCCAGAGCGAATTCAGTGCCCGTCGATATGACGGTGACCGTGGCTTCCTGAGCGTCTTTGATCTTGAGGGCGGCTTCCACGGCATTCTCGTCGAAACCGTTCACCACCGGTGGAATATTGGGCGGGGGAACGACCTTTTTGGACCCCTCATCTATCCGGAATGCCGCCATGGGCATCTCCGGGTCGATCACCTGTTTTGCCAGTACGCCTATCTTGACCGCCATAGCTCTCCTAATGGCCGGAAACGAGTCTGCCGGGACCCGGTGACGGAGCCTTGTGAAAGGTATCACCCAGCACCACGAGTGTCAATTGAATCCGAGACTGGCCAGGCAGCCGTAAAACCCATTGCAACCCTGTCGAAATGTTATAATCTTATGAGTCTGATCAGGTTTTTCAGCCACCGAAGTTAGAGGACTTATCTGCGATGAACACAGCTAAAACATTCTTCTTGATGATGGTCATGTCTGCTTTACTGCTGTTGGTGGGCGCGTTGCTCGGCGGCATCGGCGGCATCATCTTCGCCATGATTCTGGCCGTCGTCATGAATTTCAGCGCCTACTGGTTCTCAGACCGTATCGCCCTGAAGATGACCCACGCCACCGCGATAACCGAGAATGACGATCCGGAGTTGTACAGCATCGTCCGGGAACAGGCGTCGCTGGCGGGACTGCCCATGCCCAATGTCTTTTTGATCGAGTCCGATTCACCCAACGCATTCGCCACCGGCCGGAACCCTGCCCATGCCACGGTGGCGGTGACTACCGGCATCCGGCGCATCTTGACCCGGCAGGAATTGGGCGGAGTGTTGGCCCATGAGATGGCGCATGTTGGCAACCGGGACACTCTAATCATGGCGATGGTCGCAACCGTCGCCGGGGCAATTTCTATGCTAGCCATGTTCGCCCAGTTTTCGGCCATGTTCGGCGGGATGGGCCGAGGCGGCCGGGACAGTAACTTCATGGGACTGATCATCGTGGCCATCGTGATGCCCATCGCCGCAGGAATGGTACGTGCCGCCATCTCACGGACCAGGGAGTTCGAGGCGGACGCCACCGGCGCACACACATCCGGCGACCCTCTGGCCTTGGCCAGCGCGCTTCAGAAGTTGGAATTGGCTTCTCAGGACCGCCCGCTAAAGGTCGCCGAAGGGGCTTCCCACCTGTTCATCGTCAACCCCCTCCGGGGCGCCAGCATGGCAAGAATGTTCTCCACCCACCCCCCCATGGCGGAACGTATCCGGCGCCTACAGGACATCAAGCCCAACTACTGACTCTGATGATTGCTGAACCTAAAGAGGCCCGGCCCTTCCACCGCTGGAAGGGCCGGGCCTCTTTTAATCTAATCGGCTTGCAGGGGTCACCGTTACGGAATGTTTTAAGAATTCTCACATGCTGGAATTTGGTAGATTTTGCGCTGGGAGATTAATATTTAGCTATGGGTTGTTTAACCTCCGTACTCCGCGCCGGGGCGGGCCTAGTGCTTGGCGTGGTCATATTTGTTGGGTTCCTGTTCTTCCTGATCTTGAATAATTTCTCCGACAAACTCCTGAGCGCCGATTTCTACATGAACACCATCGCCGCCGAGGACACTTATGACCGGATCTACAACGAGGTGTTGGTGGACGATGAGCTGAAAGACCGGACCCAAGAGTTGTTGGGCGACATCAAGGTTGTCGAGCATCAGGAAATCGTTGATCTGCTGAAGGAAATCATGCCTCCGGCCTATATCAAAGGCCAGGTGGAAGCGTCCATCGACCGGACCATCGATTACATCAATGAAGACGTGGACCGTTTGGAGGTCTACGTCGAATTGGCCGAGCCTCTGGAAAATGTTAAGGCGGTCATGTTCGCCTATATGAATGCTAAGATCGACGGCCTGCGTGTGGAGGAGACTCAGGGATTCGGCGGTTGCACTCCAAACTCCTTGGGTGGCCTCGCCGAACGCTACGTGGATACGTTCAATGGTCAAGCCGAAGGTGTCGTGCCCGAATCCATACCGTCGATCAAAGAGATAGCGGCGCCATGTCGGATCATCCTCTTTGAACTTGCCTTTGGCAGCCTCGTTGATGACTCAGGGTTGAGCGACGACGCTAAGCAGAGTCTCAATGACGGCAAGGGCGAACTGCGATTGCCATTCGCGATGGGCGACACGCTGGAGGTCTTGAAGGTCTCAACCCGATTGCTGGCCGGACCTCTGATGGACGATGCCATCGAAAGTGTTCGGACAGACCTGGATGAGAATGGCCGCTTCGACCTGATTCGGCAGTTGGCCGAGTGGGACGACGATACGACCGAAGCTGAGATCAGACAAGACATAGACGATGGACGGGCATTAGTCTCCAGGGCGAACAACTTTGGCGACCTGACGTCGCTGATAATGGTCATCGGCGGGGCGGTGTTGATGGGTCTGGTCTTCTTCCCCACCCTTTCCAGCATGCTGCGCTGGCCGGGGGTAGCCTTGTTGATCACCGGTGCATTCTTCTTCGTGGCTGGGAAGATCGCCGAAAGCGAGGTCCCAGACCGGCTGACCGACCTTATCGAGTCCGGCGCCGACAAAGTCTCAGAAGTCCCGCCGTCGGTGACCGACCTTGGAGGCGATATCCTGATCTCGTTCGGTTCTCAATTGACTGACGGGTTCGTCGGTCCCTCGATCACCCTGTTGGTGATAGGGGCGGTCTTGTTGGGCTCATCGTTCTTCACTATAGTCATCAAGCGGTTCATACCCATTGGTAAATAGGGGCGGCCGGACCGGCGGAAACTAGATTTCGGTAAAATCTTGAAACACGGGATGGCCATGCACGCCCCAATCGTTCGTCCTGAGCCCGTCGAAGGGCGCGGGGTAATTCAGGGTTGATGCGGAGAGCATGGTTCGACGGGCTCACGGGCACGGCATGCCGTGCCCCTAGAGAATAATCGAGATGGACCGGGGAATTATCGCCCTTGTTTTATGAAGTCGCTGACCTGCTCCCCGATCACCATCGTAGTGACATTGGTGTTGGCCCGGATGCAGTCGGG
>Ga0207966_1000417_pt1 | contig 24601 bp, 20 predicted proteins | sample Knorr_S23_td_NAD_FD_185611 | JGI IMG/M metagenome (GOLD analysis project Ga0207966, IMG submission 185611) | Marine microbial communities from Southern Atlantic Ocean transect - Knorr_S23_td_NADW_ad_2500m_LV_B (SPAdes) (version 2) | ecosystem: Environmental > Aquatic > Marine > Oceanic | place...
AAGCGGACCGTTGGCATAGGGCCAAGCCACGGCCACGAAGATGCGTTCAGGAGTATTTTCAGGCAAGGGGGAATTTCTCGTTACGCTTTACGGATTCTATGTGTGTATTCTAGCATCGGGGAGTTGCGTCGTCCAAATACTAACTTGTATTTACAAATAATAGTTATTACCCGGTATGATCGCTGTCCTCAAAGAGTAATTACCGACTATGGTTCGATAATGAATATAGAAAAAGTAACCTTTATAAGTCCGGACCTCCCCTACCCCACTTTGGTTACCCACGCTCTCTTTGCCGAATTTGGCATGCCTTTGATCGCCACCATCGTGAGGAACGCCGGGTATGACGTTAAGGCTTTCGTCGAGCACATCGGCCCGGTAAAGTGGGACCAGGTGATGGAATCTGATGTGGTATGTTTCCACACCTTCAGTGCCTCCATGCCGACGACGGTGGAATACATCAAGAAGATCAGGGCGGCCCGCCCTGACATGCCCATCATTCTGGGCGGGACCCACGCCTCAGTGATGGCCGAAGACACTTTGCAGTACTGCGATGTCGTGATTCGACAAGAGGGCGATGAGACTCTGCCAGAGGTCCTGGCGAAATGGCGTGAGGACAAAGACCTAAGCGATGTCCTGGGCGTTACTTACTGGGACAACGGTCACGTCCGCCACAACCCGGACCGTCCCTACACCCATGATATCGACACGATCACCGACCTGGAATTGATCGATGGGTATATGGACTGGAGCAAGCCCACACTCCTGTGGAAACAGCGGATGCGGTTCCAGCTTCTCCAGACCAGCCGCGGCTGTCCATTCGCTTGCACCTTCTGTATCGCCCCTAGGGAACTGGGCCAGGGCTACCGCATGCGCAGCGTCGATAGTGTGATTGCCGACATCAAGTACCAGAAGGACCTGGTGGGCACTCGGTACTTCTTTATAGTGGACAACCACTTCACCGTTAACCGGGCCCACTCCAAGGTGTTGTTGCAAAGGATCATCGACGAGAAGATCAATTGGGCCGCCGTGTGCTTCACCCGGCTGGAGGTTTCCCGGGACGACGAGATGTTGCGGTTGTTGAAGCAAGCCAAAATCGGCACCCTTTACATCGGTCTCGAGTCATTTGACGACAATGTTCTGAAACTGCTGAACAAACAACAGGACCGTGAATCAATAGAAAAGGCGGTCAAGAAGATCAAGTCCTTTGGGCTGAACGTTCTTGGCTCCTTTGTCCTGGGCTCTGATTCAGACACGGTGGAAAGCATCAGGAAGACCATCGACACCGCCATCGAGCAAGACGTGGACTACCTGGCCTTATTCCCACTGAGCGGGTATCCAGAGTACAACGCCCCGACGATTCCGCTGAACCGGTTCTTCATGCCTACTTGGCAAGCTGGACGGAAACTTCGTCATCTTCCTGCCCAAAAACATGAAGCCCAGTACCCTGCAACGCGAGGTCAGCGCGTCCTACAAACGGTTCTTCAGCCCGAAGCAGATCCTGCGCAAGCTGGTTCAACGAAAATTCTACGGTGCCCTTAAACGCCTCGGATACGCCATCCAGGTCTGGGAGATCAGAAAGGCCACCAACAAGTGGGCCGATTACCTGGAGACCATCGAAGGCCAGTACTACGACGAGAACGAGCAGTTGATCGAGTCCATGCTGGGCGAAGAAGGCGTCCACCCCGCCCAATTCCCCGGCTCCTCCATGGGCGCCGGGCTGGAGAACGCGGTGATTGGTGGGGACTAGGGGTTGGGGTTCTAGTTTAGGGCTTACGCGTCATCCCACCACATTATGTTTGTTTGACAAGCCCTACCCCCACTGATACGATTCCAAGGTTACAACATTACGAAATCCGCTAAGAACGGGAGTAGTAAGGATACCCTGCCTGAGAGAGCCGGTGGTTGGTGTGAATCCGGTGGCAGTAGGATCCCGAACTCGCCCGGGAGCGGCCCGCCTGAAATACCAGTAAGGCGCGGCGGTTGACACCGATATAAAGTCTTCGAGTGACCACACGATGAAACTGACGTGAGGTCTAAAGAAGGGTGGTACCACGGGAACCACAAGCCCGTCCCTTCCAGTGGGATGGGTTTTTTTATTGGGAATTTTAGGCGGACAAGATGGAACTTACCGGCGCTGAAATAGTCTGCGAAAGCCTTCTGAAAGAGGGCGCCGATGTGGTTTTCGGACTGCCCGGCGGAGCGGTGCTTCCTCTATACGGGGCTCTCTCCAGATACCCGGCTATCCGCCACATCCTCGTGCGCCACGAACAAGCTGCCGCTATGGCCGCCGACGGCTACTCCCGCGCCACCGGCAAGGTCGGCGTCTGCGTGGCCACTTCCGGCCCCGGCGCCACCAACCTGGTCACCGGCATCGCCGCCGCCCAGATGGACTCAGTCGCCATGGTCGCCATCACCGGACAGGTGCCAAGGTCCGCCATCGGTAGCGACGCCTTTCAAGAGACCGATGTCACCGGCGTAACGCTGCCCATCACCAAGCACAATATGCTAGTCATGGACGTTAAAGACGTGGCACAGGCCATCCACGACGCCTTCCATATCGCCCGCACCGGACGGCCGGGGCCGGTCCTGGTGGACATCCCCAGGGACGTTCTGCTGGGCGAGAAGACGGAATTCGTCTGGCCAACCGAGACCAAGCTTCCGGGATACAAGGTACCCGGCAAGGCGCCGGAGGCCCAGGTGGCCGCCGCCGCCGAACTGATCAACCAAGCCCAGAAGCCACTGATCATGTCCGGTCACGGTGTGCTCATCTCCCATGCCTACGGCCTGATGACCGAGCTGGCGGAGAAGGCGCAGATCCCAGTGATAACCACTCTGTTGGGCATCAGCGCAATTCCAACGGACCACGAATTGAACATTGGCATGTCGGGGATGCACGGCATGGCCTATACCAACCTGGCCATCGACGAAGCCGACCTAATCATCGGCCTGGGCATGCGGTTCGACGACCGGGTGACCGGCCGCATCTCCGCATTCGCCCCCAACGCCAAGTTCATCCATGTGGACATCGACGCCTCCGAGGTGGACAAGAACATCAAGACTACCGTGGGTATGGTCGGCGACCTGAAAGCGGTCCTTGGCCAGTTGCTGCCCAAAGTCGAGGCCAACGTCCATATCGACTGGCGGCGGCGCATCGATCAACTTAAGGCCGAGCACCCGTCGCATATCATCCGGGAGTCGGATGAACTACTGCCCCAGTATGTGGTCCGGCGCTTGACCGAGGTCACCCAGGGCCGGGGTATCGTGGTCACCGGCGTTGGCATGCACCAGATGTGGGCCGCGCAGCACTGCCGGTTCACCGAGCCCAATACATTTGTCACTTCCGGCGGACTGGGCACCATGGGTTTCGAGGTTCCCGCCGCATTAGGCGCCCAAGTGGGGCGCCCGGATACCACCGTTTGGTCAGTCTGCGGCGACGGGGGATTCCAGATGACCATGTGCGACATCGCCACCGCAGTCGAGTGCCAGGCCGACGTAAAATTCGCCATCTTGAACAACAACTCCCTGGGGCTGGTACATCAGTTGCAGGAGCTCTTCTTCGATGAGGAGTATATGGCCAGCCAATATACGGCGAACCCCGACTTCGTGAAGATCGCCGAGGCTTACGGCATCCGGGGCATCCGGGTAACGAAGAAAGAAGAGGTTGTGGACGCCGTCCAGCAGGCCATGGAGACTGCCGGGCCGGTCATCGTCGACTTTATAGTGAAAGAAGACGAAGGGCTATTCCCGTTCATCCCCAACGGACAATCGGTCAAAGAGATGCTGGAAGAACCGGCGCCCAAAGAGATTCTTTAAAGAGATCGCCTGATGGACCAAGCAAACCACACCGAACAACACACCCTCGTAGCCCTGGTGGAAGACAAACCGGGCGTGCTAACCAAGGTTGCCAGCATGTTCCGCCGGCGGGGATTCAACATCGCCAGCTTGGCCGTGGGCAATAGCGAGCAGCCGGGCCTGTCCCGCATGACTTTCGCGGTCAACGGCGACGAATACACCGTGGGCCAGGTGGTCAAGCAGTTGGACAAACTGATCGACGTCATAGAGGTAGCCGACATCACCAACGAACGCATAGTGACCCGTGAATTGGCCTTGCTCAAGGTCAAGACTACGCCAATGAACCGGGGTGAGATCATTCAGATCGTAAACCTCTTCCGGGCCAACATCATCGACGTCGGCAGCGAGTCGATGGTCATTGAGATCACTGGAGAAGAGGACAAGATAAACGCCCTGCACAACCTGCTGTCGGCTTTCGGCATCATTGAGATGCTGCGGACCGGGCTGGTGGCCATGGTGCGGGGTCAAGTCAACGGGATGGCCAACGGACACGACGGACAAGTGAACGGCCAGTCCTAAAGAGTCTTATTAAAAGAACCAGTCGCGCAGCACAAGACGAATCGTTGGGGAAGGACAGAACTAAAATGGTAGACGTTTATTACGACAAGGATGCAGACCTAAAATTCCTGGCCGGCAAGACCATCGGCATGGTCGGCTACGGCAGCCAGGGCCACGCCCACGCCCTGAACCTGAAAGACAACGGACAGGACGTGGTAGTGGGACTCTACCCCGAGAGCAAGAGCCGGGCCGTGGCGGAAGCCGCCGGATTGCGGGTGGCTGACGTCCCAGAGGTGGCCAAAGAGGCCGACGTTCTAATGATGGTCATACCAGACCACATCCAAGGCCGCATTTACCGGGAGCAGATCGAGCCCAACCTGAGGCCGGGCAGCGCTTTGATGGTGGCCCACGGCTTCAGCATCCACTACAAAGAGATCGTCCCGCCGGAAAGCATGGACGTCATGATGGTGGCCCCCAAGGCGCCTGGACACCGCATGCGTGAGTTGTTCACCGAGGGCGTTGGCGTCCCCAGTCTATTGGCGGTCCACCAAGACGCCACCGGCAACGCCAAGGACATCGGTCTGGCCTACGCCAAGGGCATAGGCAGCACCGGTTCCGGCGTTTTGATGACCACTCTCAAGAACGAGACCGAAAGCGACCTGTTCGGCGAGCAGGCCATCCTCTGCGGTGGCGTGAGCGCGCTGGTCAAGGCAGCTTTCGATACCTTGGTCGAAGGCGGATATCCCCCTGAGATTGCCTTCTTCGAGTGCCTGCACGAACTAAAGATGATCGTCGACCTGATGTACCAGGGCGGCTTCAACTACATGCGCTTCTCGGTCAGCGACACCGCCGAGTACGGCGACCTGACCCGTGGACCGAGGATCATCGACGAGCACGTTCGAGACAACATGCGGGCAGTTTTGAAGGAGATACAGGACGGCACCTTCGCCAAGGAATGGATCGCCGAGAACGACGAAGGCCGCCCACGGTTCACTCCGTTGCGGGAAGCGGCCCAGCACAGCCAGATCGAGGACATCGGCAAAGAGTTGCGGGCCATGATGCCCTGGATGGACCCCAAATAATCACCGAGTAATCAATCTAGAACCGGCTAACTAATATTCGGCAATACGGAGCAATATCATGAGGAATCTGGAGGCGTTGAGTGTAGTCCACCATCGCCCGCTGGTCCTGGCAGGGCTCGCGGCGGTGGACTACGTGGCCCTGGCGATCCTTTCTGAAGGCCGCAGTTAGCGGCAACAGGCACACCCAAATCGACGAAACAGAAAGGGATTAGGTATAAAAATGGCTAAAGAAAAAGTATTGCTCTTGGACACGACCCTCCGCGACGGAGAACAATCTGCCGGCATCGGTATGACCGGCCCCGAGAAGATGGAGATCGCCCGCCAACTCCAGAAGATGCAGGTCGACATCATCGAGGCCGGCTTTGCCGCCAGCTCACCGGGCGACTTTGAAGCGGTGTCAGCCATCGCCAGAGAGGTCGAAGGACCCATCATCGCGTCCCTTGCACGGGCCGTCGCCGACGACGTAGACAAGGCTGCTAAGGCCGTGGAACACTCCAAGCGGCCCCGCATCCACGTGTTTCTTTCATCCTCTGAGATTCACCAGATGCACCAGCTACGCAAGAACCGTGAAGATGTCTTGGAGATGGCTGTAAAGAGCGTGGAACGGGCCAAGGGCTACTGCGACGACGTAGAGTTCTCTCCCATGGACGCCACCCGGACCAACCCCGAATACCTGTTCCACATGCTGGAAGAGGTGATCAAGGCCGGGGCCACCACCATCAACATCGCCGACACAGTGGGCTACGCCATACCTTCAGCCACCGGGTTCGGTCAACTGCTTAAAGACGTCCAAGCCAACGTGAAGGGCATCGAGAACGTCACGCTGAGCGTCCATTGCCACAACGACTTGGGGCTGGCCGTGGCCAACAGCCTGATCGCCGTCGAGTTCGGCGCCCGCCAGGTGGAAGGCTGTATCAACGGCATCGGCGAGCGGGCCGGAAATGCTTCCATCGAAGAGATCATCATGGGTCTGGACACCCGGAAGGACCACTTCGGCATCGAGATCAACGCCGACACCACCCAGATCTACAGCGCCAGCCGGATGGTCAGCCGCATCACCGGCATGGCCGTTCAGTCCAACAAGGCCATCGTCGGCGAGAACGCCTTCAGGCACGCTTCGGGCATCCACCAAGACGGGGTCCTGAAGAACCGGTCCACCTACGAAGTGATGCAGCCGGAGCGCGTAGGCGTGCCGGGCAACACACTGGTTTTGGGCAAGCTCAGCGGCCGCGCCGGTCTGCAGTCTCGCCTGGAAGACCTGGGTTACAACCTCTCCCGGGAAGACTTGGCCAAAGTATTCGAGTCTTTTAAAGACCTTGCCGACAAGAAGCGTGAGGTCACCGACCGCGACCTGGAGATCCTCATGGATGAGGAGAAGCGGACGGCCACCGAGCCCATCAGCTACACCCTAGACCATGTGCAGTTCACCGGCGGCGACCAGGGCATCCCCACCGCCACCGTCAAGCTCATCGGCCCCGATGGTGATTCCATCACCGATGCCTGCACCGGCAATGGTCCCGTGGACGCGGTCTGCAACGCCATCGACCGGGCCATCGGCACCGATTCCAAGCTGGTGGACTTCAACGTGCAGGCGGTAACCGAAGGGATCGACTCCCAGGGGACGGTCACCATCCGCATCGAGAAGGACGGCCGCACCTACACAGGCCGGGGCGCCGACACCGACATCATCGTCGCCAGCGCCAAAGCCTACCTCAGCGCGGTCAACCGCCAACTGGCCTCCGACGAGGAGTCCAACGTCCCCGCGCTGGGTAGTACGCCCGACTAGGCGGGGAAATCCATAACACCGTCGGCCCACAAACGTAGTGGCACAGCAATGCCATGCCACTACGTTTGTGTTTTGTCCGTCCTGGTTTACAGCCAGGGGCGGACGCCCATCACAGGCGTAGGCGCGGGTTTTCAACCCGCATCTCCATGATTCCACCAATCTTCAGACCCGCAGTCCATTTACCCCATCGAGGATTTGGGTACTCCCTGTCGGACCACGACTCCAGCTGGATGGCGGGTTAAAAACCCGCGCCTACAGGTGTTTCCATGACCGCATTTTGTCTGGTAGCCCAATCACACATGGTCCCAACGGACCAGGGCGGGTCTCTGACCCGCCCCTACACGTGCCGCACTGAACCTACGCCTCGTTACTTCAACCGCTCCGGCCACACCGGGTCGTGGTGGCCGAGGGGCACTGATGGCCTGGCCCAACGGGGCGAGGTCTCTGAGAGGCCCAATACTGGCGCCAGGTGACCGAGTTTACCCATGGGTGTCTCGCTTACCGTCGACCAGCTCGCTATCTCTTCGGGTGTGAATTCAGCCGGCACGTTCTTGAGGTCGGCTGCCGGTATCTCGCCGTGGCTTAGCAGCCAGCGGCCGACCTGCGCCAAAGAGATTCGCACCAACCAACTCCCGCCCTCATTGACCCGCTTGTTCAGAGCCACCACGCCGCCAAACGCCATCAAATAGCCGGTGAGGTAGTCGATGGCCGACACCGGATAGAACTGGGGCCCCGGTGTCACACCGGGGAAGAGGTCACCCTGGCGGCTGGTGATGCCGCTGACCGTCTGCACCACAGTGTCGAAACCGCGGCGCGACGCCCAGGGGCCGACGTGGCTGAATGCGCAGAGGGAGATGTAAACGATTCCGGGTCTCAACTCCGCCAGCTCCTCGGGGGAAAGCCCGCGGCCTCCGAGCGTCCCAGGCCGGTATCCCTGGGAGAAAACGTCGGTTTGCTGGATCAAGCCGCGCAACGTTTCCAGGTTCTTGTCCTCTCTCAGATCAAGTTGGGCATTGAGCTTACCGTGGCCGGTGTCGTATTCCTGGTAGCCGATGTTGGGGAGATGAGCGGCGGTGATCTTCATGACATCCGCGCCGTGTTCGGCCAAGGTGCGGGCACATGTGGGCCCAGCTAGGACCCGAGTCAGGTCCAACACCCGGACCCCGGACAAAGGACGGCTGCCTTCGGGCAACGGCTCCGGAGGACTGTCCGCGATCTTGACGATCTCCATCAGGGGCAGGGAAGCGATGGCGGCGGCTTGTGGGTGTGTGGCCCATTCCTCCATCGTGCGCACCATACCACCAGCGCCCTTCGCCTCGATGATGGCTTCTTCTAGTTCCAGGGCATCCCATTTGGCCACAGCCTTAGTCACGGCGTCACGGTCTTCCGTTACGCCCAGCACGCTGAGTGCGGCGGCGCGGTGGTTGGGGAAGTTGCAGTGGAGATAGCTCCACCGGCTGTCCTTGGTCGGGTACACGCCCATCACGGTGTTGCGTTCGGTTGACACTCCAGCGTCATCCATATGCATATACTTTCCGCTGCGCAGCGACGCTGTGGCCCGGCGGGTATCGACCGACACCTCCTGGCGGCGCCCGGTCCGTTCCTCCCAAAGGTCTGAAACGGCCAGCCCCAAAGCGCCCAACGCGGCGGCGCTGGACTCTCCGATGCGAAACGATGTGGGCAATATTGGATCCGTGCCGCCGGTGATGCTCAGCTCGTTGGTTCGTTCGTCGGTCCATCCTGCGAAGGGCAAAAGAGTGCGTAGAATTTCGTTGGCCATGGTCCTTCCATAAGTGTAAGAATCGCTTTAGACGTGGTGATAGAAGCCTTATATTACCCGAAGTTGTGGCCGTTGCGGCAAATATCCACCGGCCGATCTCAGGCCGGCGAGTTGGTGGCCAGTCAGCCTAAACGAGCTTCATCTGAAAGCCTGTATCTTGTTTTTGCCCACGGCCCGCCAGATGTACCGCTGGGTAGCCCAACTCCCGCAAACGGGCCGCCAATTCCGGAAACCCGTTCACGGTGTAGACCTGCTTGGGGGCAACCGCCTGCACGTATTCCACCAGCTCGTGGAAGTCGGGGTGATCGCTGTAGGGCAGGCTGGCATCAGCGGCCCGGCCCCAGGGCATGCTGCCGTTGGTCGCCCAGCCGGTCATCTCCAAGGTCCGCTTTCCTCTGAACCCTTTCAGGGCTTCGCCGCGCCTTCCCGGTGGAAACATCAGTACCCAGCCCTCGGGCCACTCGCCTTCAAACATTTTGACCTGACCAGGAAATTCCACCCCGGCATCCAGATAAACCTGGGTCCCCAGGTAGATGCTCTGCTCGACCAGCACGTCGAAACCCTGCCCTAAAAGATGATGGAGCAGTTCCTGGGACTTGCCCAGTCGCCAGCCTTCTACCACGGGCCGTTGGCCGCGGGACAACCACATCCTCAGGGTCTTGAAAGCGGTCTCCAATACCTGTTCTTCGGGAGGGAAAACATATTCAGGACGGCCGTAGGTCGCCTCGATCACCAGGGTGTCGCAGGGCACGGGTTCCAGGGGCTCGTTGGTGGGACTCGGGCGGCTCTTGATATCACCGGTGTAGAGCACCCGTTCCCCGGTCTCCTTGGATTCGATCAGCGCTTGGGCGGAACCAAGACAGTGGCCGGCGGGATGGAGGGTCATTGTGAAGTTCGGAGCGTCGAAGGGCTCATGATAGGGGAGGAGGATTGGGTCGGACTTTACAAGATAGTCCCCCAAGAGCTTGGCCGTGTTGGGGGTGAGGACCGGGCGGTTATGGCGTCCGGTGTGGTCCGAATGGGCGTGGGAAATCAGGCTGAACTCACGCTTTCTGGTGGAGTCCAGCCAAAGATCCAGATCGGGCAGGTAAACCCCGCTTTTGAACACCGCCTCCACATACACCTCACAAGAAACCGGAACAGGGGCTGCCGAAATCTCGCCGGGGCAGCGCGGCCCAGTATATCATGGGGCCCGGCAGTATCTGAGGCGGGTGTCCCCCACCGGATTGTGGGGTATAATCTGCTGGGCGCGCCCGAAGACGTGATGTAATGGCGCCCAAATCTTAAATGATAAAGGCGGGAATATGCCGGCAGAAGTTGGCGATGTAGCGCCCGATTTCAAGCTTCCGTCCCCAGATGGGGACATTTCTCTGGCCGATTACAAAGGCGAGAAGATCGTTGTCCTCTCGTTCCACGTATTCGATTTCACATCTGGTTGAACCTCGCAGGCAACCTCGTTCCGCCAGGAATACAAGCGGTTCGAGGACCATAATGCCCAGGTCCTGGGCATCAGTTGCGACACTGTTCCAGCCCACCGTGCTTGGAGCACGGCATTGGGTGGCCTGCCCTACCCCGAGTTGTCCGACTTCCATCCCAAGGGTGAGGTCAGCATGGCTTATGACCTGTGGAACGAGGAGCGCGGGGCCAGCAAACGGGCGGTAATCATCATCGACAAGGGGGGCGTGGTCCGCTTCCGCGAGCTGTATGAACCTGGTACCTTGCCCGACCCCAAAGCCATCTTTGAAGTGATGGAAGGGCTCGGCTAGGAACAGATCAGAGCCGGTATCAAGGCATCACAAAGGCGCCTCATCCTTCCGCGGAAGGATGAGGCGCCTTTTTTCTTTGTCATTCTTATGTCTACTCATTCAAGGGTCATAAGCTTTAAAACAGAAGGCCGTCCCGATGAACCGGGATGGCCTTCTTGAATCCTAGTTGCTCGGTGACCCCGGTATCAGCTGATGGCGGTAATCCGCTGCACCAAGTAGCGCAGGGTCCCTTTGGGGACGTTGATGGTCACCTCTTCGCCGACCATTCGGTCCAGAAGGGCCTGGCCAACGGGTGAGGTGGTGGATATTTTTCCTTGGGTGACGTCAGCTTCTCGGACATCAACCAGGGTGTAAGCCAGGGTTTTTCCGGAGTTGGTGTCCTTCAGAGTGACCTTGGCGCCGACAGAAGAGCGGGCCACTTTGGACGACGCGCCTTCGGGGAGGATCTGGGCGTTATTGATGCTGGCTTCCAGTTCGCGGATGCGGAGTTCGACGATTCCCTGCTGGTCCTTGGCTGCGTCCAGCGGGGCGTTTTCCCTGAAGTCTTTGTCAGCCATCGCCCGTTTGATATCATCTAAAACGAGGGCCCTCTGGTCTTTGAGGTCGTCCAATTGAGTGACCAGGCGGTCATAGCCTTCTTGACTGAGTTGGGAGCCGGTGACGGCGGTGCGGCCGTTGGTGCGGGGGGAGGTCTTAGCGGCGGTGGTGCGGCGGGTGCGGGGAACGCGGAGGTGGGATGCTAGTCCATTTACGATCCATCCCTGGTCTTTCCAATAAGCGAGGAAAACCTTGACGGGGCTCAACCGGTGGACGGACTCCGATCCGCCGAGACCGATCTGCTGAGCATATTCAGCGACTTCTATGGGGGAGAGTTCGGAGACCTTACGCTCCCGTCCGACCCAGGCCACGAAGCGGCCCAGTTCCTGATGACTTTGTTGGGCAGTCTTGGCGGATTTCTTAGCCGCCACGAAACGCGTCAGAGCTTCGGATATTGAAAGGCTTTGCTCAGTCGTCAACCCAAGTACCTCCACCTGCAGTCAGTCTTTGATCTTCGTAAGCGTGCGCCAATCCCTATTGAATTGATGTGGGAAATCGCCGGGGGGTTTAAGCGGCGTGCCGAGGATCTGATTTTGCGGTCTGCTTGTGGGCCCCTCAGCCCCGAATCTTCGGTGGAATAGCCCTCTTATGGAGGGAAAAACACTATAAAATCATACCAGGATTAGGACGCGAAGGCAATTCGAAGTTTTGTAGCCATGGCTGACCGCGCGCCGGGTTTTCCGGCCCGGTCCTTATTGGATTCCACCTCACGGCCCAGATGGTACCGGCCGGAGAACCATAGCTCTTTGCGACAAATTTTCGGCCGTTTTGCCAGACATTTCTAAACCCGATGTACCCTGTTTTTGCCCCCAAGGGCCCGGTCTTTTCAAACGCCGCAGGGAGATTGGCCAAATCCCAGTATTTACGAGACCGAAGACCGGGAATTCACCTCTAAGAATCTTTGACTTGGTCACAGCTAGGATGTAGCATATTGTCGGCTCAGCGCGATATGCCTGCCAAGTCACAAGCGCCTTCCAAAATGACGGCGTTCCGGTGACCACCTCCAACTTAAACGGAATCGGAATACATGAGTCCCCAAATAAAGCCAAAATCTGGCTCCTCCCTCGCCGGTCCCACCGCCGTTCCGGCATTTGAAAAAGAATTGGACCGCCTGGTTGCTTTGGCCCGCCAAGGTCACAGGCCCGGCGCAACCTTCAACAACCCCCCCGAAGAATGGCTTATCAGCCATATGCACGTTTTGCAGGACCTTCCCGAAGCTGAGCAACAGAAATTGCTCAGCGAAGCCAGCGTCATCGATAAAGAAGCCGCCGAAGCCAACGCCGCCGGGAAAGCAGCCGGGCGGGCATGGCCTGAAGTGGTGGTCCGATTGAACACCGGGGGCTACGCCTTCTTCAGCCAACTGGGCGTCGTCCGCCGGCCCGACCTGACCCAATACTTCATCGATGGGTTCGCCAAGAACCGCGACGGAGTGGTGTTCAGTACCGAAAGTCAGACCTTGTTCGCCGAGGTCTTCGAGCATATCAATGCCTATATGGAAGAGAAGCTGGCCTCGGGCGACACCATCGTCCAGTCCGACCGCCAGGTCGGCGACGCCCCGGGACGCTCCTTCCATGCCCGCCAGATGCTCTTTGGAACGCGGTACATGCAGATTCCAATGATGTGGCGTCAATTGACCTTCCCTGCTTCCGAAGAGATCAGCCGTCAGGAACCCGACATCCTTGAGGTCTCTCTCCCCCATTGGCTAGAAGACCTGGGATTGCCCGATGACCTGAAGCAACGCCTCCGCGACGCCGGGTTGACCCAACTAGTCTTTAAAGCGCCCACAAAGGGGCTCTCATTACATCTGGGCTTTGATTACGTTGGCGAGCATAAGATGGGCCCCCTGTCCATCGCCATGTTCAAAGTGAAGGAAGTTGACGGGCTGGCGATCCAAGCGGCGCTGAGCATGGCCCGCGCCAAGACGCTGGCCGGCGAGATCAGGAACACAGCCCTGATCACCGTTGGGCCGTCGCTCCACGGCAAGAGCACCCTGACAATCATGTTGGAACTGGCCAACAGCGAACTGGCCAAGAAGCTCAAACTGACTACAGACGCCGATGAAGGCGTTTACCCGATGAATGATGACATCGTGCTGCTTCAGCCCTTGAAGGAGCCGGTCAAGGTCACCAAGGACGGGAAGCAATCTACCCTCTATTACGGCATCGATGGCACCGAGAATAATCTCTACGCCATGCCTTTTGGGTTGAACAAGGAAGAAGACCCCATCACATTTGAGGCCGTCCGCGGCACCGATCAGGACCCAAATAGGGAAGAGACATTGGAAAACGTTCCGGTGGACCCGGATTCAGGGTCTCCCAACTTCCTTTCCAACCCGGTCCGAAACATGCGTGTAACCCTTTCTCGAACCAGGTTGGTGACTCGAAAAGGGGCCAACGACATTCTCAAGAAGATCACCAAGGGCCGGGAGACCGAGGGAGTCCACGTTCCCATCGAAGACACCGACCAGGTATTCTGGCAGGCCGTGATGCGCCAGAACACCGTAGTGCCGCCGTTGCGCCGGCTCAGCCCTGAGCAGTACATCCGGATACTGATGTACGGTGAAGCAGTGCAGATGGGCGCGGCCATCGGGGCCATCGGCCGTCCTTACGTAGAGTACTTCTCAGACCCGTTTATCATCGGCCTGGAAGACCAGAACGCAAACAACCTCTACAACATCGTCAAGGAGATCGAAGAGGGCGGTCTGAACCAGCAATACTTCGTCTTCAACACCGGTGGCGTGGGCGCCGACACCAATGACCAAGCCAGCGGCGCCAAGTATAAGAAGATTCCCCGGGAATTAACCCTGATGCTCCAAGAGGCGCTGCTTCGGGACGCTGTGAAGTTCCAATATGAATCGCATCTGGGGTCGGATATCGCCGTCGCCATCGTGGATGAGTCGGGCAACGAGGTACTGGACCTTCGCACTGATTGGCTTCCCGAGAACATCTACGGCGCCGACGATTATTCCCAACGCATCACCGAGTTGAGCCGCCGCAGGTTCTACGGCGAGAACTCTGAGGACAAAGCTGGAATTCTCCGCTACACCAAGGTCCTAAACGGGCTCTATGACCTGTCGGACATCCCCGTTCCCAACAACGAACGCGAGTTGACCTGGCTGCTTTCCTTCTTCTGGAATGTTGATCAGGCATACGACACCCTGGCTGACCTGGACGCCCACCGCGCCGAAGGCAGCGCCCCTGACGGAGCGGTTTCGCAAAAGCTGCAGAACATGTATGCCCAAGCAACGGCCAAAGGGCTGAGCCTTCCCGGTAGCTCCTCCGCCGCGTTGGCCTCGTTGGGACTCCAAGCTTCATAACGGCGGAACCTGCAGGACAACGGCGGGACCGGGGCGTAATTTCAGTACCTGATTTATCCCATGAATTGCGATGCGCCACGATCTGTACCCATCGTTTTCATGGTCCCGGTGTATACTTACCGCCATCGAAACGGTACCTGCGGCATCGAAGTAAAATCACCCTAGAACCGCGCGGACATATCAGGAGGCCCAATATGAAGGCAATACAGATCACAGAATTCGGTGGCCCCGAAGTCATGAAATATCAGGACGTGGCCGACCCCACTCCCGGTGAGGGCGAAGCGGTGGTCCAGATACAGGCCGCCGGTGTGAACTTTACCGATGTTTATAGCCGCCAGGGCGTTAACCCCGGACCGCCCTTGCCCCGCATCATCGGAGTTGAGGGCGCTGGCGTGGTCCACGCCATCGGCCCCGGAGTAACCGAAGTCAAAGTAGGTGATGAAGTAACCTATTGCACCGCGCCCGGGACCTATGCCGAGTTGGCGGTTGTGCCCGCCTGGCGGTTGATGAAACGGCCCAGCGGCGTGGATGCCAAGGCCGGGGCCGCAGCCATCCTCCAAGGAATGACTGCCCATTATCTTTGCCACTCGACCTACGCGGTCCAAAAGGGAGACCGGGTGATAGTCCACGCCGGGGCCGGAGGCATGGGCCTGCTCCTGACGCAGATGATAAAGAAGTTAGGCGGTTTCGTGTTCTCCACCGTTTCCACCGAGGAAAAGGCCGAACTTTCCAAGGAGGCCGGAGCCGACCATGTGATCCTCTATACCCAGCAGGACTTCGCCGAAGAAATCAAGAAGGCCACCAACGGCGAGGGCGTCAGGGCGGTCTACGACGGTGTCGGCAAGACCACCTTCACTCAGAGCATCGCCAGCCTGGGCCGCCGCGGCCACATGGTTCTTTACGGCGCGGCCAGCGGGGCTCCGGAACCCATGAATCCCGGCATGTTGGGCGCGGGTTCACTCTCTCTGACTCGACCCGGACTGGGCGATTACACGGTTGACCGCGCCGAGCTAGAGAAGAGGGCCGGCGACGTGCTGGGATGGGTAGCATCCGGTGAACTGAAGCTCCGGATCGGCGGTGAATTCCCCCTGTCTGACGCCTCGGAAGCGCACCGGCAACTGGAGAGCAGGGCCACCACCGGCAAGCTGCTCCTGATTCCTTAAGCATCAACCAGTGGGCGCCCAACCAAACCGTTCGCCCTAAGCCTGCCTAAGGATTCGCAAAAGTCATGTTCAACAAGTCCGATTCCATCGAGACCCTCGACCTTGGATCGGGGCTCACCATCAACGGAATAATTGGCTCAGGTCCAACCTAGATCGCCGATTGAATAGTCCGGGCATCACATCAGATGACCGGCCGCAAATGGCCCGCCGATAATTGTTGACCATGTTGGTCGACTTTAATATAATCGTGGAAGGCAACCCCATTAGGAGGCAGACATGGCCGAAGAAACCGTCACCTTAGATGCAATCTATGCGGCTTTGAGAACGGTGTATGACCCTGAGATTCCGGTCAACGTCGTCGACCTGGGTCTGGTGTACGACGTTCAGGTAAAAGATACCGGAGACGTTTACGTTCAGATGACCCTCACATTCCCCGGTTGCGGCATGGGCCCTTACATCGGCCAACAGGCTGAATGGGCGGTGCAAGAGTTGGATGGCGTCGAAGAAGTGCAGATCGAGATGGTATTCGACCCGCCATGGTCGCCCGAACTGATAAGCGAAGAAGCCCGCTCCGAACTGGGCATCTAATCGGCTGGGAGCCCCGTCACCGGCATCCTATATGTCCGTGTCTCGGAGCTGTCACCAGGGTTACATCCGGGTTTGGTCCCGCTGCCGGTTGACGCTTTATCTAAATCCCACTATCCCGTCCGGAGGAACGCATGCCCACGCCCCAGGAAACCGCGCGTCTTGAACAGATCAAACGGTCTTGGCAGCAAAAACGCCAGATCACAGACCGTCTCGGCAAAATCAAGACCAAGATTGGCGTCTACAGCGGCAAGGGCGGCGTGGGAAAGACCACCGTCGCTGTTAATCTGGCAGTGACCCTAGCGAGCATGGGCAGCAGCGTGGGCCTCCTCGATGTGGACATCGATTGCCCAAACGTCGCCAAGGTCATGGGCATCACCGACAAGCCCGACTACGTCGATGAGCAGATCATCCCAACTGAGAAATACGGCGTTAAAGTCGTCTCAATGGCCTTCTTCCAAGAGAATCCGGACGAGGCTATCATCTGGCGCGGACCCATGATCCATAACGCGATCAGCCAGTTCCTACAACAGACCGACTGGGACGAACTGGACTATCTGGTGGTGGACCTGCCGCCCGGCACCTCAGACTCCCCCCTCACGGTTATGCAGAACCTGCCCATGGACGGTTTCGTGGTGGTCAGCACGCCCCAAGATCTGGCCAATCTGGACGCCAAACGTTGCATCAACATGATCCGGAAATTGAACCTTAATGTACTGGGCGTTGTGGAGAACTACACCGGCGACATATTCGGCCAGGGCGGCGGAAAAAAGCTAGCCGAAGAGGTAGAAGCCCCATTCCTGGGCGAATTGGCGCTGCGTTCGGCCTATCGGGACTCATCAAAACCGACGGCCCTCTTGGACGAGTCGGTTGAAGATGAGTTCGTCTTGGTAGCGGATGCAGTGAAGAAGAGCCTCAAAGAGTTCGGCTCGGAAGCTGCCTAAACACTCCAGGCAGACATCCGGTTCCCGTCAGGTTGTTCGGCGGGCTTAATCGTCAGATGCTACCGGGGCCTCAGCGGGTTCTCCCTTCCGGCTCTTTCTTCGTTGCTTGCGGGACGGCCTTTCCGGTGGCGCGTCACCCGATGTGATACTCATCAGCAGTTCGACTTCCCGGCTCATAGCTTCCTGCGAATGCCCGCTTTCCTCACCCATCCTCCGGAACTTCTGGTACCGTTTCTTCAAGAGCTTGCCCTGGGACATCTTGGCCAACTGGACGATGTTGGTGAGGATGGCAGTTTGCAGACCCGACGATGCCTCTCTGGGGTCCACATGGGCGCCGCCCTCCGGTTCACCAACCACCTGGTCGGCGATACCCAGTTCCACACAATCATGGGCTGTCAGCATCAATGCCTCGGCGGCTTCGCGGTCCAGCATGTGGTCGTGATGTGCGGCGCCAAGGGTGTGGTTCACCGACATGGGCGAATAGACAGCGTACTGCTGGATCAATATCCGGTCGGACAACCCCAGGGCCAACGCGCCCTCGCTCCCGCCTTCACCGATAACCACTGAAACCATGGGCGTCGGTACCGTCAACATCGAAGAGAGTGTTTTGGCGATCGCGTTCCCGATACCCTGCTCCTCGGCTTCCAATCCGGGGTCGGCGCCTTGGGTGTCGATGAGGGTGACTAGAGGGAGCTTGAAACGGCTCGCTAGGTCGATCACGCGCTGGGCCTTGCGCAGACCGTCGGGAAACACGTGGTACCGCTCCCCTTCAGCCAAGGGCCGGCGTTGTTGGCCGATCACCGCCACGGGCTGGCCGTCCATGAATCCCAGGCCGGCCACGATGGAACGGTCATCGCTATTCAGTCTGTCGCCACGGAGCTCGATGAATGGGTCCAACATGGACCGGAAATAGGCGCTCGCCTGGGGCCTCTCGGTATTCCGGGCGGCGGAAACGGCTTCCCACGGCTCCACTTCGGCGCATATTCGGGGTTCCGCTTTGAGCAGGCTTTTGTGGTTGGATGACCCGCGCTTATGGGCCGTTAATATCTCCAGCAAGGACGCGACCCTGGGTTGCAGGTTCTCCCGGTCCACCACGTTGTCCAAAAGCCCGTGACCAACGTGGGCCTCGGCCGTATGCGCGTCCAAGGGCAGAGGCATCTTTGATACCTCGCGCAGCGTCCGCAGGGGAGATAGTCCGATCAACGAACCCGGCTCGGCCAAGATCACATCGGCCAGGTTGGCGAAACTGGCATAGGCTTGCCCGGTGGACGGGTTGGCCAAAACTACGATGAAAGGCACTTCCTCGTTCCGCAGCCGGTTGGCGGCCGTTACGGTCTTGGCCATCTGCATCAGGGACAGAACGCCTTCTTGGATCCGGGTTCCTCCACCTGAGACAACGGCCACTGCCGGCAAACCCTTCCGGGCTGCGTTCTCGAAGGCCATGGAAACTTTCTCGCCGACTACGCTGCCCATGGTGCCACCCATGAAACCAAAGTCCAAGACGATAATCATCGTCTCGGTGTCGCCGATCCGGCATTTTCCCGTAACCACAGCTTCGGTGAGTCCCGTCCGGTCTTGGTCCTGGGCGAGGAACTTTCGATAACGGGCCCGGCGCGAGAAAGAGAGGGGTTCCACAGAGCTTACATATTTGTAAAACTCTTTGAAGGTGCCTTTGTCGGCCAACAACTCGATGCGCTGGCGTGCGGTGACGGTGTAGTGGAACCGGCAGAAGGGACAGACACGGTAGGTCAGGTAGGATGGAGAGTCGCTGATCGGCTCCTCGCAGAACAAACACCGGTCGTGAATCACCGATATATAGGTACGGCCCAGCTCACCGTCACGGTTAAACAGGTGGACAAGGAAATTGGCCAGGTTGCGCAAAGACGGCCTCCGTGGGTTCGCGAGCGGGTCAGACCACTTTAGCTTTCTGAGATACTCCGCTCTTTAACCTATCCATCATACAAAACCTACGCCGATTATGAAATGCCGGACAGCGGCAAATGTCAGCCGGGCCGGTCTTTGGTTTACCTCTATTCCGCAGTTTGGGGACCGGTCGCGGCAGACCTTGTCCATTAACGTTCGTAGACAATCCACATGCGTCCTAAAATCATTAACAATCTCCGAACGATAAATTAACATCGGCCTTGAAATACTCCTGAATCAGTAATTTCAAGATATTATCTGTGCCGTATCAGTACATATTATGCGCAAATTCTAGCGAATACTGCTTAACTCCAGCATGCGCGTCTCGCAGCATTGTGATTCAACATGTCTACGAGTATCGTAGTTTCTTGCACCATTGGAGAATCATGTCACCATTCATTCTGAAGATTCACAGATGGAGGAACAATGCCAGCTAACTGGGTAGATATTGGCGTCAACGCAAGCTCAATGGAAGGCTACCTTACCCAACCCGAAGGCGAAGGCAGTCACCCCGCCGTGGTTGTGATTCAAGAGATCTGGGGCGTGAATTCGCATATTCAATCGGTGGTGGACCGGCTACCGTCCCTGGGGTACGTGGGCTTGGCGCCGGCCTTGTTCCACCGGGAAGGCCCCATGACTACCGGACTGCACGAAGAGATGGACACGGCCATCGCCCGGATGCGGAACTCCACCGACGCTAACATACTCGCCGACGTCAATGCGGCGGTAGATTTTTTGAAAGGCCAATCTTTCGTCCAGGGCGACAAGGTCGGTATCGTCGGGTTCTGCTATGGGGGCCGGGTATCCTATCTGGCAGCCTGCAATATCTCTGACCTTGCTGCGTCGGTAGTATTCTACGGCGGCGGTATCGGCAATGCTCTTGGCGACGGGCCTTCGCCGCTGGAACAAACGGCCAACATAGGCTGTCCGATGCTTGGATTATTCGGCGTGGAGGACGCAAACCCAACGCCGGACGACGTGGCCAAGATGGATACGGAATTGACCAACCACAGCAAGACCCACGAATTCCATAGCTATGACGGCGCCGGGCACGGGTTCCATTGCGAGACCCGGGCCAGCTACCGACCGGAAGCAGCGACCGACGCTTGGGGCAAGGCAATGGCGTGGTTTGACCAGTATCTGAAATAAGAGAAGGATACTGCCCCAATTGTGCGTAATGGTCCATCTGCCGAAGCCGTGCAGATGGACCATTTTTGCGGGAGCCCGAGCCATCATCCGGTAATCGAGCTAGTATCCGTTAGGTCTTCTAACCCCCGCGCGATTCCGTTCACCTGTCCGTGATAAGCTTGCCCCGATGACGATTTCCGATATCAAACGGCAAACAATATCCCATAAGTCTCTCGGAGACCTTCCTTCGATAGATTCGCAAGATTTTGGCTCGTCGATCGGCTTATGTGGCAGGTCCATCGGAAGGTTGCTGATTGGCCCATAGTGCCGCCTCTCAAACCGGGAATGATCCAGCCAGCGGCCGCCGGGGCAATTTCTGGATCATCTCCCACTACAAAGATTTCCGGTATCTTTGGATCGGAAATTTCTTCACAGTTGGCGCCCAATGGATACAGATTCTCACCGTTGGTTGGCTGGTGCTGGAACTCTCCGGTGGAAACGCCTTCCTGACCGGGACCGCTGTAGGTATACGGACACTACCCATCCTGATCGTTGGTCCTTGGGCGGGAGTGCTGGCAGACCGGGTCGACCGCCGCAAGCTGGTGATGTTCACGCAGGTCTACATGGCCCTCTCAGCCGTGATCTTCGCCTTTATGGTCTTGGCCACAGACCTAGACGCGTCACCGGTGACAGGGCCGCTCAAATGGTGGCATGCCTTCCTCTATATGGGCATATCAGGGATCGCCCATTCCATCGTCCAGCCCGTCAGGCAGACGATGGTCCCAAACACGGTGCCGCTGCGGGACCTGGGAACTGCTCTGGCGCTGAACGGGATGGCTCACCCCACCATGCGCATCGTTGGGCCGGCTGTAGGCGGGTTGCTGATCGCCACCTTAGGTTTCAACTGGAACTTCTTCATCGAGGCGGCCGCCTACGTGACCATAGTTCTCATATATCTGCCCATGAAGCTGCCCTACAGGGAAGAACGCACCACCAAAGGTACCTCTCTACTCTCCAGCATGCAGGAGGGCTTGGCTTATGTGGTGAAAGAGCGAACTATCTTGCAACTGATTCTGATGGCCGTGATTCCCAACCTGGTGTTCCAACCGGTGACTTTCGTGCTGCCGATATTCACCACTCAGGTCCTGGACCGCGGGGCCGATGCCGGGGGCCTGCTGGCTGCGGCCATCGGCGCCGGGGGGATCGTAGCCGCCGTCATAATCGCCGGCAAGGGATTCATGATCTCCCGAGGTCCCGCGACGCTGGCCGGGCTGATCGGCGGCTGTATCTTCATCCTGCTGTTCGCCCAGTCGACATGGTATCTCTCTTCCATGGCTTTTTTGGCCGGACTGGGGTTTTTCCAATATATCTTCCGGGTCGGAAATAACACACTGATTCAAACGATCGTTCCCGATGCTCTCCGGGGCCGGGTGATGAGCATCTACATGCTGGACAACGGACTTACCCCATTGGCGACCATGGCCATCAGCTTCTTGATCCACGTCTGGAGTCCCGCCGGGGCGTACACCGTTTTGGCTTCGGTCAGTTTGGTATTTGCGCTGCTACAGCTAGCGTTCTTCCGGCGAATACGAGAATTGGAGTAGAAAATTACGGGCCACCCTTCCTGATACGTGGTCTCTCCATATAACCCTCCTCCCCTGTACCTTACCGCTCAATTTGGTCCGCTGCCCCATATATAAGTAAAGGCCGCATCGATGAAAGGAGCGGCGGTTGATTTGAATTCATGCGCCGACCCAGTCATCGCCGAGCCGTAGTTCATGTACGATGATGCAGCTATTTAGATAATTCCAAAACGTGATAAAACCTATTGACGGCTACCTAGCAAGTGTTTATACTTGGCGAGCCAATCAAGGCGTGGCCTGTCGCATATGTATTTGTGCCTAGCACAGATACAAAAAGCGTGGTTGCGGTGGCCAGAAGGTCCAGTTCAGGGCAAATCGCCCGATTGATGCTCCGAATGTGATATTAACGCCGGATCCACGGATTGGAACGGCCCGCTTCCCGACTGCCCTCGTAATTTAAAGGCAGTTATCCCGGAATGGTAAATACCGTGGATCCAAATTATGGCCCCACAGCACCGAGCAGGGAGGAGACCTCTTGAGCGAAGTAGCTAGCACGGAACCAACCTCGGAAGATCAGCAGCTAGAAAGGGTGCTTGAAGGCCAGTCTTCGGCCCTCACCCTACTGACCGCGATGCGGGCAGTCACAAGAAGCCTCGACCGCGTTTACCTCGGTATGGGGTATGCCTGCGGAACGATGTTCCTGCTCTTAGCACTCTTCATTACCTACCAGGTGATCGCTAGAAAATACGGCTTCGTCATGGCGCCAGGCATGGACCTTATGAGCGGCTTCACGATGGCCACGGCCTCAACCTGGGCTTTCTCCTACGCCTTGCGGACCGGCTCTCACGTCCGCATCGACGTTTTACTACCATTCATGTCCACCAGAGTCCGGTGGTGGGCCGACCAGGCGGCACTCGCCTCGATCGTCTTCTTCATCAGTATCACGTCTTGGAAAACCTGGGTTATGGTCCTTAAGTCCTATGAGATTGGCGCCGTAACCAACACCTATCCCTTAGTCCCGCTTCACATACCCCAAACGTTTGTAGCCATCGGATTCAGTATGTTGGCATTCACGGCGATCCACATGATGATCGACAAGATCGCTGAATCGATGCTTCCGGCGGTACACCGGATGCAGGGCGGTACCGAAAGTTACCGGGCAGTAACTGCCGGAACGGATCTTGATCAAGTCCTGACCGAAGAGTCTACGTCGGGGGTCTGATCAAAGCAGAGTTCGCTCCTGCCGAATCTTGTACGGCTGGACCGAAGTGATTCTCAACAGAGTTAATAAAGCAGTCCTGCCGGCAGTAATGCCGGCGCCGAAAGGTTAGGAGGACCGAAACACATGGCAATAACCTCAGCATTCCTAATGATGGGCGGCTTCTTCTTGGTCGGCGTTTACGTAGCCGGCGCTCTGGGTGTTTTGTCGCTAATCTTGATGTACGTCTTTTCTGATGCTCCCCTGTGGAACATCATGGGAAACAAAGCGTGGGAGACGAACACAAACTTCATCCTGATCGCGGTCCCATTGTTCCTCCTGATGGGGGAACTGATGCTGCGGAGCGGCATGGGTGAAAAGATGTACAGCTCGGTCTCGCGCTGGATCTCTTTCCTACCAGGCGGGCTGATCCACACCAATATCGCCTCTTGCGCCATCTTCGCCGCCTGTTCCGGTTCCAGCGTGGCCACGTCGGCCACCATCAGCCGGGTCTCCCTGCCGACCTTCCGGCAACGGGGTTACAGTGAGCGGCTGGTGATTGGCTCTCTGGCTGCCGGGGGTACTCTGGGCATCTTGATTCCTCCCAGCATCGGACTGATCGTTTACGGGGTGCTGGTTGAAGAGTCCATCGGAAGGCTGTATCTGGCCGGGTTCATCCCCGGGATTATGTTGGCCCTTATGATGATGGCCATGATCGTGGGAGCCGCGATACTGTTCCCATCCATCGCTCCGAAGGAACCCGGCACCAGTTGGCGGCTGAAGTTCATCGGCCTATTCTCCATGATCCCGGTCGTCATAATAATCTTGGTGGTCTTGGGGTCGATCTACGCAGGCTGGGCAACTCCCACCGAGGCCGCCGCGTTCGGCGTAAGCGGCGCCTTGGTACTAGCCATGATCAACAATTCGGGTCCGTCAATCATGGGATGGTTCCTGAATTTAGTGAACGGCTCTGGGTCCTCTACCGGGATGTTGGCCAAGTGGCAAGAACGGTATCCTGCAGTTGATGGACAGCTTCGCCAGTCCATGATGGTCAACTTCGACATGATTAAAACTTCGATCCTGTCCGCGGTCAGGACATCGTCGATGATTATGCTCATCGTGGTCGCAGCGTTCACGCTGAGTTTCGCCTTCGCCAGGCTGGGTATCTCCCATGACATCTCCCAGTGGATCATCGGCATGGACCTCTCCTCAACCCAGTTGGTGATCGTGCTAGTGATTTTCTACCTGTTGCTGGGGACCTTCATGGAAAGTTTCGCCATGTTGGTCACCACGGTGCCGATCCTGGCTCCGGCCCTAGTGGCTACCGGTGTCGACTTGGTATGGTTCGGTATCATAATGGTTATCTTGGTCGAGGCTGCTCTCATCAGCCCGCCTGAGGG
>Ga0207966_1000418_pt1 | contig 24588 bp, 26 predicted proteins | sample Knorr_S23_td_NAD_FD_185611 | JGI IMG/M metagenome (GOLD analysis project Ga0207966, IMG submission 185611) | Marine microbial communities from Southern Atlantic Ocean transect - Knorr_S23_td_NADW_ad_2500m_LV_B (SPAdes) (version 2) | ecosystem: Environmental > Aquatic > Marine > Oceanic | place...
ACTTGGGTACCGGCCACCAGTGCCTGAAGCGATCATGCCCAGGCTTCGGTTGGACGCAATTCTGAGATAATCATTGGTAACGCTATCGGGGGCAGGTCACCATCAGTAAAGGCATAAACTTCGGATCCACACATCATCCTGATTTTAAGTTGTCCTTCGTGATCGAGTGTTCCAATAATTCGGCAACTTCATCATCCCAAATGACTGACAAAAGCTCTCCGCAGATGATCTCGGGAATGAAGCGCTTCGATGTAAGAAAGATGTCAGTATTGCATTGGTAGTGCACCTTTGAAAGGTCGTACATGTTTCGGTCAATAGTCAATCGATTGGTACTGTGAGTTTTTCTTTGTGTTGAAGAATAAGTGCAAGGGAGTTGATGTTGAGCGATGAACCCCATCCGACAACGTTAAAAAAAACCGTACTGCACCAGACTCACCTCGACGCGGGCGGAAAAATGGTGGAGTTCGGGGGCTGGGACATGCCAGTTCAATACGCTGACGGGATAATCGCCGAGGTAAGGGCTGTGCGTGGTTCGGCAGGAATTTTCGACGTGTCACACATGGGACGGCTGGAATTCGATGGGCCCGGCGCCGAGGCGTTTTTAGGGACCATACTCTCGGCGAACATGCCTGCGTTAAAAACCGGTAGGTCAAAGTACAACTTCATCTGCAACGAGCAAGGCGGGATCATCGACGATGCGATGGTCTACCGGACCGGCGACGACCGGTTCCTGCTTGTGATCAACGCCGGGAACACCGATGTCGACATGGACTGGATCAGCCCAAGGGTATCGACAGCAAACTCGGATCCAGATGAAAGCCAGTCCAGCTTCACGATGTCCGTAACGACCCATGCAACCGCGATGATCGCGATACAGGGGCCCGGCGCTGTCGAGATCGTTGACGGTCTGACCGACGGCGCTGCGTCCAAAATCCGACGCTTCCGAATCGGAAACGCGAACGTCGCTGGCATCCTGGCGGTCGTTGCACGGACCGGATACACCGGGGAGGACGGTTTTGAGATCATCGTCGAAGCAACCGCGGGCGTTCGTGTGTGGTCGATTCTGAAAGACGCCGGTGCGATCGAATGCGGCCTCGGTGCCCGCGACGTGCTCAGACTCGAAGCTGGCCTGCCCCTGCACGGCAACGACCTTTCGACCGACACGAATCCCTTCGAGGCCGGCTTTGGCCGCTTCGCCTACTTCGACGGGCCCGGTTACGTTGCCGCCGACTCACTCCGGCGCATCTCGGAATCAAAACCAAAACGTAAATTGGTGGGCTTTAAGATGACCGGTCGGGGCATCCCCCGGGCCTGGCTGAAGGTCCTCTCTGCCAGCAACAATCCCGAAGTGATCGGCACAGTCACGTCGGGTACCCATTCGCCAACTGTTGACGGTGGTATTGGCATAGGCTACGTTGAGCAAAAGTACGCTGAGACGGGGAGCGAGATAGTGATAGATGTTCGCGGGCGACTTGTCGAGGCCAAAATTGTTGACATGCCTTTTTACAAGCGCGGTTAGGCGATACATCTGACCGTTTGTCATGCCAGGAGCCGGTATCGAAAGCCGGGCCGACATGAGACCAGAGTTAAAGAATCCAGATGTATCCGGACGATCTCAAGTACTCGAAAGAACACGAATGGGTGCGCATGGAAGGCAACATTGCTCAGATCGGAGTGACCGTATTTGCGCAGGATTCGCTCGGCGACGTGGTGTTCATTGATCTCCCGGATGTGGGCACCGAAGTCAGGCAATTCGAAAAATTTGGCGAGATCGAATCGGTAAAGGCCGTCAGCGATCTCTTTTCACCCATCGCAGGCACGATCGTCGATGCCAACTCTGCGGCCATCGACAACCCCGAGACTGTCAACACCAACCCGTACGGATCGGGATGGCTGATAAAAGTCGAAATTTCAGACCCCTCCCAGCTCGACGAGTTGATGGACGCTGAGACCTACGAAGCGACGTTGGAGTAGGCGTCACTTCAACATGGCGTCATCCGTGAACCACCCGTATATTCCGTCAACCGACCTGGAGCGAGCGAAGATCCTCGGTGCCATCGGGGTCGATATCTGCCACTCGAACCTGCACAAGACGTTTTCGACCCCGCATGGCGGCGGTGGCCCGGGTTCAGGACCCGGGCTGGACATCGCAAAGCGCCTGCTCGATTACGGCATTCACGCGCCGACGATGTACTTCCCGCTGATCGTCGATGAGGCGCTGATGGTCGAGCCGACCGAGTCAGAGTCGAAGGAAACTCTCGACCATTTCATCGCGGTAATGCGGCAGATCGACGACGAAATCGACACGGCCCCGGAACTGATTCACGAAGCACCGCACGATCTCGCGGCCACGCGCCTCGACGAAGCCACCGCAGCCCGAAGACCGGTGCTCCGCTGGAGCGCGGAATAGAGCCTGCAAATAAAGCACAGACTGGAGCACGACCAGCCAGATGATTATCGATACACACGTCCACATCTGGGAGTTGCCCCCGATCGCGCCGATTGGCCCGACCGCTCCGAGCTGGACCGCCGAGCCGGCCGAATCGGGCAACGCCGAACTACTGATCGACGATATGGACGCCAACGGGGTCGACAAGACGGTTCTGGTGCAGACTTCGTGGTCGACATGGAACAACGGCTACGTCGCCGATTCAGCGATCAAGCATCCGGACCGGTTTGCCGCGATGGGCTTGATCGACCCCATGGCAGACGATAATGCTGAAAAAGCCGTTTACTGGATGGAAGAACGCGGAATGGCTGGCTTCAGGTTTCACCCGGACTATTACCCCGACGTAGATGTCCTGTTGCGCCCGGAGAATGCTGCGATGTTCGCCGAAATCGAAAAGCGTTCCGGGATCCTGCAGATCCACAATCGCCCACCCAACGCCCACCAGTTAAATTACGCGGCTGCAAAATATCCGGGCATCACCTGGCTGATCGATCACATGATGTACCCTGTGCCGAAAATGGCACCGGGCTGGGACGATTACAGGCCTGTGCTGGCACTTGCGGGGCACGAGAACGTCCACATCAAGATATCCGACGTTCACAACCGTTCCGATGGCAGTTTCCCGTTTGCCGATATGCACGATGCCGTGAAAATGGCGGTCGATGCGTTCGATATCGAACGCTGTATGTGGGGCACCGGCTACCCCGGCTACCACAGGGTCGACCACGGCTGGCTGTCGCTTGCGGACGAGCTTCGGCTGGTGCGCGAGGGCTTCGACTGGCTGACCCCTGGTGAGCAGGCAAAACTGCTGGGAGACAACGCTATGCGCATCTGGAAGTGGGACAGCGAGTAGAATCGTATCTCGATGATCCAGAGCAAACACGGAGCATTCACCCCATATGGCACTTCAACCCGGCATACCGGCCCCCGATTTCACTCTGAACACCCATCTCGGGAGCATCACGCTCTCCGATTTACGGGGGAAGGTCGTGGTGGTCGGGTTCCACCCGGCCAGCTTCACAGGCGGGTGAACGAACCAGGTGCGCGGGTTCCGCGCAAATTATGAGAGATTCCAGGCCGTGAACGCCGAAATCATCGAGATCAGTTGCGATCCCGTGGCTGTCCAGAGGGCCTGGACAGCGAGCATGACCGACGAGGACGATGAGAGCGATGCTGTTCAGTTCCCGGTGGCGAGCGACTTCTGGCCGCACGGCGAGGTGTCGAAGGCCTACGACGTGTTCAACGAAGAACGCGGCAACTCCCGGCGGTCGGTCTTCATTATCGACACCGAAGGTATGATCCGCTGGTCGAACGTCTATACCGACTCGCTCCCGGCATCGGGCGAACTGCTCCACGAAATCGAACAACTGTAGACGGTCGCCTGGTTCCCTCTCCCTGCCAGGGAGAGGGTGAGGGTGTGGGTCGAAAATTGCGGAGTGAAGATACCGCCGATGCACACGCCCCACGCACCTTCACCGCCCGGCGGCGAACTAGCCACCCTCTAACTCCCTCCAACATTTGGAGGGAGGACCAGTAAGTCCCCTGTCCCTGAACAGGAAGGATCTGGCATCAAACTCGCAGGGAACGTGCCAGTGGCACCTAGTAGAACGTGCCGCCGCTCTCTGCGCTGTTCGCGGAGACTGCCTCTCCTGCCAGGCCTGCTTTCATTGCGGCCAGCTGGCCGTCAACTCCCATTTTCAGCATGCGGGCGTCGGAGCCGATAGGGAACCACTGCATACCTTGCTTGATCCGCCGGGCAGCCTCTTCGCCTGAACCGGTGTGAATCCCGGTCGCAACGCCGTTACGCTTACCGGCGTCGACGACTTTCTGCACCGCCTCGATGTGCCTCGGGGCCTGGTTATCCATCCCGGTCGGCAGGTCCATCATGTTCGCAAGGTCGTTTGGCCCAATGAAGCAGACGTCCACTCCCGGCACCTGCATGATGTCGTCGATACAGTCGACCGCCACCGGGTCTTCGATCATTATGACCACAAGCGTCATGTCGTTGGCATTCGCGTAGTAGTCGGGTCCAAAAACCAGCTGCCCCCGTGACGACCCGATGCCCCTGATTCCCCGCGGCCGGTATTTCGCGGCCTGGACTGCGGCTTCGGCCTCTTCAGGACTTTTCACATCGGGAACGACAATCCCCATGAAACCGATGTCGAGTATCCGCTTGATCCACACCTTGTCGTTCCACGGGATGCGGGCGAACAACGGTTTCCCAGATCCCTCGGCGGCGCGCAGGCAGTTGATCGCGGAGGAAACGTCGATCGGATTGTGCTCAAAGTCGATATTTATCCAGTCGAGTTCCGTCTGCCGGGCCATGATCTCGACAGCAGCCGGGTCGCCGGTGGTGGACCATGTGCCGACCGACGGCTCGCCGCGCTTTAGTTTTTCTTTGACTGGATTAGAATCCATTTCGATTACCTTCTGCCGATTTGGTGCGAATGGCGCGTGTGCGGTTCGAGAATTGCGTTTTTTCTGAGCCAAGAGGTTACTACCGATTTTGTAATGGTGAGACAGTTGCAATGTAGAAACTCACGCCCGCAGGTCGGCGGAAGCCTGATCCGTGGTTAAACTGTTTGTCCGCTTGGTACATTTCGACACCGCTTAAGGAGACCCCGCGTTGGCAAAGCACAGTAGACTTCAGGCACTGAATGCCGTACACGAAACTGGCGTCGTGCCGGTTTTTTACAATGGCGATATCGCGACCGTTCAGAACATCGCGAAGGCCTGTGTGAACGGCGGTATCAGGGTGTTGGAGTTCACCAACCGCGGCGATCACGCATGGGAAGTCTTCTCGGCTCTCGACAAGTTCTGCGCAGCCGAACTACCCGAAGCGATCCTCGGGGCAGGCTCGGTGCTGGACGCCGGAACTGCCTCGATGTACATCTCGGCCGGTGCAAGCTTCATCGTCGGGCCGGTCACGAATCCCGACGTTGCGAAGGTATGCAACCGGCGGAAAGTCGGGTACATACCTGGCTGCGGGACAGCGTCAGAAATTTCTGCAGCCGAGGAACTTGGTGTCGAAATTGTCAAGATCTTTCCGGGCAGCGCCGTCGGTGGACCGGGCTTTGTGAAAGACGTCCTGGCCCCCATGCCGTGGTCGTCGATCATGCCGACTGGCGGCGTGGACATCACCGAAGAGTCGCTCAGGCCTTGGTTCGAGGCTGGTGTGTTCGCCGTCGGCTTGGGCTCCAAGCTGGTATCAAGCGACATCCTTGAAAGCGGCGACTGGGACAGGCTCGAACAGCGCAGCAGAGATGTCGTAGCCCTCATCAAATCAATACGGCGATAATACCGCATTTACTCAGCTGGGTTCAGTGGTTTCGTAAACGCCGACACCTGATAATTCCGGCTAACAACAGACTTGAATAATGGAGAATCTCAGCAGATGACAAAGGTCGTAACTTTCGGCGAGGTAATGCTCCGCCTGGCAACCATGCGGCGCGAGCGGTTCACGCAGGCACGCGAGTTCGAGGTTACGTACGGCGGAGGCGAGTGCAACGTCGCCGTTTCGCTTGCTCACTTCGGAGTGGACGCGACCTTCGTGACGGCGATTCCCGACAACGAAATCGGCCAGGCCTGCATCAACTACATTCGCCAGTTCGGTGTCGATACCTCGGAGATTCTCAGGCAGGGCAGACGGCTGGGAACCTACTACCTGGAATCGGGTGCTGCGATGCGTGCCTCAAAGGTCGTCTACGACCGCGCCGCGTCGTCGATCGCCGAGATAAAACCGGGTGAAGTCGACTGGGAGCAGGTGTTTGCCGGCAAGGACTGGTTTCACTTCACGGGCATCACTCCCGCAATATCGAAAAGCGCAGCGGCGGCCTGCGAAGAAGCAGCAGGAGCGGCAAGAGACCTCGGCCTGACCGTGAGCGCCGATATGAACTACCGCGGCAATCTGTGGTCGGCGGAAGAGGCACAGGCGACGATGATTCCGATGATGAAGTATGTCGATGTCTCGATTGGCAACGAAGAGGACGCTGAGAAATGCCTGGGTGTGGCTGCCGAGGGTGTGGACGTAACGACGGGCGAGATAGATGCCGAGGCGTACCGGACGGTTGTGCAGCAGCTTGTCGACAAGTTCGGCTTCAAGAAAGTCGCCATTACCCTGCGGGAAAGCGAGTCTGCCGACGATAACAACTGGAGTGCGATCTACTTCGATGGTGACGAAATCCTTATGGGCAACAAGTACGCGGTCCGCATCGTCGATCGCGTCGGCGGCGGTGACGCTTTCTGCGCGGGCATGATCTACGGTCTGACCCAGGACGGCTGGAGTTCACGGCAGGTGCTCGACTTCGCGGTCGCTTCCTCGGCGATGGCGCACACGTTCCACGGCGATTTCAACCTTGTCACGGCCAAGGAAGTCATGGCAGTCGCAGGCGGCGACGTGACAGGCCGCGTCCAACGGTAGGTGGCATTGCCACGATACCTACAAGGTCGGGCGCAGCTGGCTTAATCTAGACGGTTCCACTGCTGAACGGGTGAGATTACTCCTGTTTGACAGGATTCCGCGCCTCTAACCCATCGTCTTGAGCACTTCCGGGGTGATCCGGTACCTTAGCGGTCCACCGGCCTCCCAGCGCTCAAACTCCTCAATCATGCAATCGGCGAGGCGAACTACCTCGTCGCCGACCGTCCCGCCGATGTGCGGACTGATCACCACGTTTTCAAGACTCCACAGCGCCGACCCGGCAGGTGGCGGCTCAGGCAGTGTCACATCCAGCAGCGCAGTCAGATCAGGTCGGGCACTCAGCACCCGGACCAGGTCTTGTTCCACCACCTGCGCGCCGCGCCCTGAATTGATGAAAGTCGCCCCATCGCGCATTATCTCGAAGTAATTAGCCGTGAGAACGCCGCGGGTCGATTCCAGATTGGGTGTGTGATTGCTGACAACAAGCGAACGCTCGAACAAATCTACGAGCGAAACCGCCTCGACATCGAGCGCTTTCGCTCGTTCGTCGGTCAGAAACGGATCGTGCGCGATCACCTTGATCGGGAAGCTGGAAAGCAGCTCACGGAGCCGGGTGCCGATTTTTCCGAGACCAATCAGGCCAACCGTTTCACCGAACACGCCACTGCGAGAAATTGACTTGGCTGCGTGGGTTTTTACATCGCGGTACTGGCGGGCAGATTCGGGAACGTCACCGCCGGCCGAACCCATCACTCCGAACACCATTTTCGTAAAATCAGTTAACTCGCCGTTGCCTGACTGGATATTTGAATCTTATGAGTCACTCATTTATCGCCTTGCCACCGTTCGATACCACTCCCTGATATCCTCCTCCTCTCGTGAGAAGGAGACTCGTAATAAATCAAATACTCACCCCTGCCAGCAACCGCACCTAAAACCCCAGCGCTACACCGTCGCGCCTTGGGTCGGCACCACCCAGCATAGTGCCGTGACCGGTGAACTGAATCCCCTGGCCACCGCCCACACCGTTGTGCCAGTCCGGCGCTACTACAACGTGGTGACCTCGCCGGACGAGGTCGTCCCGCATGTGCTTCGGGAACCGGTTTTCCACCATGAGCGTCCCATCGTCGTAGAAACGGAAGCGCGGGGCTTCGATTGCCTCCTGCACGTTCATTCCAACGTCGATGTGGTGGTACATCATCTGGACCGTCGTGTGGAGAATCCCGTAGCTGCCGGGCGTCGAAAGCGACATACGAATTTTTTGGTCGTCGTCAGAACCCTCAAAAATCTGGCCCGGCGCTATGCAGAAGTCTTGCTGCTTGCCGGGTCCTATCAGGTTCGGGCTTCCGAGATCGGCGTCGATGTCGAACCACTTACACATGTTGTTCATGAAAACGCCGGTGTCACCCGCAACGACGGCAGAGCCAAACGCACCGCCCAGGGTTTGCGTAATCGTCACTACGTTGCCTTCAGAGTCGGCGGTTGCGAAGTGGGTTGTCAGACCGCTGGCGAACTCTGGTTTTACGCCCAGCGGTGGGTGCTCGACCCGCGAGCGGTTCCAGCGTTCGGGTGGCGGGCCCGAAGTTGCAAGAATGTCTATCCCGGCGGCTTTTTCGGCTGCGTACTCCGCCGAAAGTAACCAGTCCAGCGGAATTTCAACTACGTTTGGGTCTCCAGCGTACTTCGCCCGGTCGTCAGCGGCGATGTAGACCGCTTCCACAAGTCTGTGGAGGGTATCGCTTGAACCGTACGGGAGCTGATCGAACTGGTTGAGGATATTCAGGGTTTCGAGTACCTGGAAGCCCGATGAGTTGGGCGGCGAAACGCGAATCTCGTAACCCCGGTAGTTCGTAGAAAGCGGCTCCTGCCAGAAGGCACTGTAAGCGGCGAGTTCCTCGCGGCTGATGATCCCGCCCGCGGTCTCCAGACCCGCCTGCAGACGGTCGCCAAGTTTACCTTCGTAGAACTCCTCCTGACCCCCTTCGGAAATCGCGGCCAGCGTTTCAGATAGCTGCGGCTGCCTGAATAACGATCCCACGCCCATGCCCGCCCGGTCGATGACTATCGCTTTTTGCGACGAGTCAAAGCGGTCGATGCGTTCGAGGTTTTCCTCGATCAGCTGTGCGCTCCACGGGGTCAGCGCCACTCCCTCTTCCGCGTAGCGAATAGCGTCCCTGAAAACCCGTTTCAGCGGCAGCGAACCGTACTCTTCGTGCATCGTCAGCCAGCCCGAAACGTTGCCGGGCACAAGCGGGGCGAGCGGACCTGTTTCGATGTTGAACCTGTCGTACATCTCAGGTCGGGCAGCCTCCGGGGCGTGTCCCGAGAAATTCAAGGCCCGTGTACGGCCCTCTTTCGCCACGTACACCAGTGCCAGCCCGATCCCGCCAACACCCGACATGTATGGCTCGGCTACGTTCAGGGTCGAAGCCACGGCGATCGCAGCGTCGATTGCGTTGCCGCCGTCCCTGAGCACATCCAATCCGGCGCGTGTCGCATACGGGTGTGCCGACGCAACCATGCCGTTTTTGCCGGTGGCGGGTGCCCGGCTCGAGCGGCCGTGCGTGGTCGCACCGTGTGGGAACAGTGCCTCAGGATCGATCATTTCAATCTGGTTCACGATTTTTCCGTTCGTAGCTCGACAAATTGCGCATTGTCAGAAATTAGTTCGCCCTTACGGCTGGCTAAACCAGCGTGCTAAGAGAATTCCGGGATTCTATTCGCTGTTCATCCGAACCATACGCCATCGAATAGTGCCCCCTGTAACCGGCGGTTTCGAGTCGGGTAAACAGGTTGGAGAAATCGAGGGTGCCCTCGCCCGGGATGAGGTGCACCTCGTAATCGCCGTTGTTGTCGGCCAGGCGCACCTCGCCGATGCGCTCGATACCGAATGCATCAATAAAGCCGTCTACGCCCTCGGGAACGAGGTGCGAATGGTTGGCAGTGAACGCCCAGCCCAACTGCTCAAGCGGAATCGCATTGAAGTAGAGCCGGATTTCCTCCACGGTGTGGGCCAGGTAGTGAACTTCGGCTTTTTCGGGCTCATAATTAAGGTTTTCGAGAAGGATTCGCTGGCCGGTGTCAGCACCGTACTTGCAGATCCGGATCAGTCGGTCGAGCGAGGCTTTTTTTCGCTCGGGCACATCGCCAGAGAAGTGATACCCGGCGTGCACAACCGCCCACGAGCACCCCAGTTGGTTCGCAAGATCGACACTTGCCCGCATATACGATTCAACACCCCGCGAAACGTAAGGCGAGAACTCCGCGACGTTTACCGCCGAAAGCGTGTGCAGCCCGATCGATATGCCGTTCGATTCGCACATATTCCTGATTTCACGGGCACGTTCGACGCTCCAGCTGTCCATATGATTCGGACCGGCGTCCGCGTTGAAGTCGAGGAAGAAAAACTCGTTGTCTATCGCCCACTGCACAGCATCTTCGAGTCGGGTCGTCCCGGCATCCACGCCTATCCGGTCTTTCAAAGTCATTGGTTTTTCCCGTTGTCCCAGAGTGAGTGGCGGCTTCGCGCCTGATCTGGCTACTCCCAGTGTTCGTAAAGCTGGCTGTTTTCGAGTTCCATCACCTCGAACGGCAGCCCGCTCGATTCGGCGACGCCTCGCCCTTCCTCAAGCACCAGCCAGGTGCCACCCTTGCCGATGGCACGGCCCATGTACATGATCAGCTCGCCAGCAACCAGCGACATCGACGCCCTGCCCGTCGCAGGGTCGATCACAGTGATATCGGCATCCGCGCCCTCGGTGAAGTGGCCCTTACTAAGCAGTCCGAGCATGCGCGACGGTGTGTAACTCAACTTGATAACGGCTTCGTCCATGCTTAGTGCGCCGAACGCGACAAGCGCCATCGTCCGCTCGATCGCCACGTTTCGGGGCAACGACCCGCCGTCGGTAGATATCGCATCTACGCGGAACGACCCATCGTCGTACTTGGCCGTTGCGAGGGTGAATGCGCTGGTGGGCGGGTTCACCGGGAAGCTGAGCGATGCGTCGGTAGACGCCGCCTCCCACACATCAACCGCCTCCTGCCCTGTAACCAGCACAGCCCGACCGCCACGCTCGACCAGCGCCGAGCCGTACCCATCGAGCAACGCCGCACGAATGCCCTTGTCTGTCGTCGGGTAGCCGCGTGCCTTCAGGCAGTTCTGGGCAACGTTGTAAACAAGGTTCCCGGCCTCGTCGCACAGGCCATTCGTGCCGTTTGCCTGGGCAAGATAAGCCTCGGTCACCCACTGCGACCGCATCCGCTCGATCATGCGGAGCGCTTCCTGCACCTCTTCATGCGGTTCGTCGACCATGCCGCGTGTGTACGAGTTGATATGTGCGACGTGCAGGCGACCGGCCCCGGTAATTTCCGGCACCTCCCTGAGACCGGTCATATCGCTGCCTGAATCCTTGGTGCCGACGTGAAATGCCACCCAGGCGAGCTGATCGTTCGCCTCTTTGACAACATCGGCCGAAACCTCGGGCGTGAACGGGTGGTAGCCACCGAGCAACTTTACGCCGATTCCGCCACGCTTTTTCACATCGGCGATAACGTCGCGGATCACACTCGGACTCGGATCGTCTTCTTTTATCGTCGAATGAGGCACCAGTCCCATCAGCGATGCCACATTCAGCCCCGCGCCGCGGCGCAACATACCGTTGGCCATTGCGGTTGGATCACCAGCAAGGTCGAGCGCTGTTGTTGTGCCCGACTCGACAAGCATCGCGTGGCCGTAGGCGCGGTCGACACTGCGATTGAACGGACTCGAAAGGTGAGCGTGGGTATCGATGTGACCCGGCATCACGATCTGGCCGGTAACGTCGATAATGTCGTCGGCCAGTTCTAAAGCGATGTTTTCGGCGACCGCCGCCACTTTGCCATGCCTGATGCCCAGATCGAACGCCCCGTCGATGTTGTTAGTGGGGTCGACGATTCGGCCGTTCTTCAGAACTGAGTCAAATTGCTGTGTCGTAACCAATGGTCCAGATACCTGCGCTGAGAAGTGTGTGTTAAGTTTGTGCGGCGATTCTACAGAGCCGTAACCCAGTGGTAACGATCCCTAAACGACCATATTCCTATCGAAGGCGTGCCGGAGAGATTCGTTACTAACTAGAATGGTTGCCTGCCGCATGTTGCCAGCGAATCTCACGGCACGTCTTCGCGATTGATCTCAATGCCCACAGGAGATCAACTGAAAATGCACAAACAATTTTATCGTTGATGTTGCCTGGGCTAACCGCGCTGGTACTGGTTGCCTGCAGCGGTGGTAGTGACGATGAAGAGACCGCGCCCGAGGCGACCTTTTAGCGACCGGTACCCACCGCAACCGCGCCGAGTGCCCCAACAGCCACTGCCAGACCGGGCGCGGTGCCCACTGCGACCAGCATGCATCTGCAGACCGCTATGCTGCGGGTGGCGCGGGATCGGATGCGATCACCGATGCATCGAACCCATCGATTACCGCCGTCTACGTGACGACCGACAATATCGAGGTCTCGGTAGCGGGTGAGGGCTGACTGACCGTCATCGACGAAGAGATTACATTTGAACTGCTGGCCCTTGAGGGCGTCGAGGCCGTTTTCGGCACCGCCGAACTCCCGGCTGGCAAGTACACACAGGTCCGCCTCTCGGTCCCCGAAGTGCAAATTGAGAAAGATGGTGAGCTTATAACGGCCGAGGTTCCGAGCGACACGATCAAACTGGTCGGAAATTTCGAACTCGCGGACGGCCAGACAACGTTCATCAGTTTCGATTTCGAGGTGGACAAATCACTGGTGGATCGACAGTGACAGGGTTTCCTGTTCAAACCGGTTATCAAGCCGGCTGTTGGCGAGCCGGGTGAAAGAGGTTCGAGGACTGTCGTCCTGCCCGGTAAACCGGAAACAGTTGCAGAAACGGCTGTTCCCGTGCCAACCGAGGTCCCTACGCCTACGTCAGCGCCCATATAACTGGTAGCGCCCTCCCACTTCGACGTTTACTCCGGAGCCAACGGATACTCCAACGCCGACGCCAGAGCCGACCGAGACTCCCACTTCGGATGACACCGGCGTTGACCTGACGCCAACTCCGACGGGCGACGACACCGGTACAGAGCCCGAGGGCGAGCCACCGGTGAGATCGGTGGCAACCGTCGCTCCCTCGTTCCGGCAAAACGTCACGGCCCTCAGGGTCACCATCGTTCCGTCTAAGACATCGCGTTCACACGAGTGTGGCGTGGTGACTGACACAGGCGGTGGCACGACGACGATCCTCGATGAAAATGGAGAAGAGACCGAACTTTCCGGAGACGAAGGGACGGAGGGCGAAGAGATTTGCCTGATCACCCGTGGAAAGAAGGGTGGTGGCAAATAGACCACCGGATCAGCAGACCCCGGAAGTGTCGACGATCGACTGGCACAGAAAAACGAGGCGCTGGCCGAGAAACTCGCCGAGAAGCGGGCTGAAGCTGATGCCAGGCGAGATGAGCACTTGGAGAGGACGATCAACAACGCGCCGGAAGACAAAAAGTCCAGGCTCAGGGAGCCAAAGACAAGAAGGACAACGGGGGTTACGGTTCTGGCGGTTCATCCGGTGGAGGAGGCGGCAAGAAGTAATCCACTCCACTTCTTAGGAACAAATCGCACACCCGTGGTATTAACGCCATGGGTGCGTTGTTTAACGGACAACGCGACCAACCCTCTTCCCGACCACTGCGGAGGGATCACCAACCACCTCGAGATGGCTTATCGAATAAGCATTTCTCGATCCTGGCGTCATCACAAGCCGTACCGTCTAGAACCAATTCCAGCGCAATGAAACATCAGTCAGATGGATTTTGACCGGGTTGTGCAGCATCTCTCAACAGGGGTCGGAAAGAGGACGTTGTGACGATCGTAAAATTGGTATTGCACCAGTACCGGAGTGGGCAGGTCTAAACTTCCGCACCATACAAGTGCCAATGAACTCTTCAGAAAAAACATCCCCCATTTCAGCAGACCCGGTGATCCCGCCTAATCCCGTTGGCCGACCCCGCGTCGATGCCCTGATCGTTTACGCGGGCCGCGGCCTTCGTGACATGGGGCGCGGGCTCATCGCGGTGATACTGGCGATCTACCTCGCTGAGATCGGGTTTTCCATACCCCAGATCGGGCTTGTTTTGGGCGCAAGCCTGGTCGGTGGGTTCGTGCTGTCCCTCATCGTAATGTTCACCGTCAACTGGATATCAAGGCGACTATGGTTCACGGTGATCGCGGCCATCACGGGGCTTGCGATAATCATGCTGTTCGTCACCGAGAACGTCTGGCTGATCGGCCTCGCATCGTTCTTCGGGTCGTACGCCGGTAGTGGCATGCACTGGGGTCCGAGCCTCCAGCTTGAACAGTCATCGCTCACCGATGTGACGACGAGTCAAACACGCACCCGGGCGTTCTCGAACCTGTCCGTTTCGTCTGCTGCCGGCCGTGCTCTGGGAGGGGCGCTGGTCGGGATCGCCACGTTCCTGATCGGCGTGCGGGGATGGGAGCTGATCGACGCCTACCGGGTGTTGTTTGCGATCAACATGGGAATCAACCTGCTCAACGCCGCGATCTATCTGGGTCTGTCGGCGGCGGTCGAATCGAAAGCAGCGGTCGGGCAACTGCTCGTAAATCCGCTTAAAGCATCGTCACGCAAACCGATCCTGAAAATCTCCGGCCTTTTCGGAATCGACTCTTTTGCGGGCGGGATGATCTTCGAATCGTTCTTCGCGTTATGGATGGTCCAAAAGTACGGGATAAACGAGGGGACTGTCGCGGCGATTCTGATTGCCACCCAGGGATTGAACCTGATTTCGATCTGGCTGGCACCCTCGGTCGCAAAGCGGATTGGCCTGCTCAATACGTTCGTATGGACGCAGGTCGTGGCGAACGTCTGCCTGATCGCGTTTGCGTTTGCGCCATCGGTGATTTTCGCAACCGGAATCTGGATGCTGAGGGGCATATTCGATGAAATGGACGTGCCCACCCGTCAGTCGTACATGATGGCGCTCGTCCCGCCTGGGGAGCGCTCGGTAATGGCGGCTTCGGCGAACCTGGGACGGGGTATTGGCAGAATGCCGAGTTCAACCGCAACCGGTTTCCTGTGGGCCGGTGCGTATACGGTCGCACCCTGGCTGCTGGGTGGGGGGCTGAAACTGCTGTACAACTTCGCGATCTACTTTTCGTTCCGGAACGTCCAGCTGTCTGAGGATCCAGAGCGAGATTAGGAAGAGGAACCCGCCCACTGCGCGGACGGTTATAGTCGACTAACCCCGCCCGGCATACATCATCGCCTGCGCGATATCGACCGTCTGGAAGGGAATACCGGTGGCAGTAACCGCCGTTTGGCCCTGCTCCGTTGTGAGTATCGTCCCGCCGCGGCCAACCACCCTTCCCGCCATCATGATCACCCGACCCGCAACGATGCCGTAGCTGGCCCTGCCTCCCGCGGGATCGATGAGGGTCAGGTCGGCGTCGTTGCCTTCAGAAAGCCGTCCTTTGGATACGAGTCCGAGCATTCGTGCCGGGTTAAGGCTTAGCTTGAGCACCATATCGAGCGGTTCAAGCGCACCGAACTTCACGAGTCGCATCGCCTGCTCGATATTGACGTTTCGCGGCAGGAGACCGGCGTCGCTTCCGATCGCGTCGATGATGAACTCGTCGCTCTGGTTACGTGCAGCGGTCAGTTGAAAGGCCGATGTCGCGTTGTTCACCGGAAAACTCAACGGAAAGTCGCCGTCGCCTTCGTCGAACAGCTCGACCCCGCGTTCACCAGTCACCAGCACAAGTCCGGTCCTAGCCTGCGCAACGGTTGATGCGTACCCATCACGCAACGCAGCTCGAATTCCGTCGGCTGTGGGCTCGTAGTCCTTCAGACGAAGGCAGTTCCTGCACACATCGGCTTCAACATTGCCGTCGGCGTCACTCTTGCCGCGAGTGAAATTAGGCCGCGCTAGGTGGACCTCTGAAACGATCTGATCGCGCAGGTCTTCGAGGATTTGCAGTGCTTCCCTGATTTCCTCCTCGACCGGCAGTATCGATCCACGGCAGTAGGCATTGATATGTGCAACGTGGACACGGCCCGTGCTACCCAGCAGCGCCGGTAACTCTCGGACGCCATCCAGCCGGGAGCCAGTTTCGGTGGTCCCAATGTGGTAGGCGATGTACGCGCCCATGTCGTTGGCCGACGAGATAAATTCGGATGTCTCTTCGGGAGTGAATGGGTAATAGCCGCCCAGCAGCTTTACGCCGAGCATGCCCGCGTCCAGCGCCGTGCCGATCACCTCGCGTATCTGGGAGGTGTCCAATCGACCCTCCGGCACAGTCTCGCCGGGCCTGAGATACCCGAGGCTACCGACGTTCACTCCGGACCCACCCGCCGAAATGCCCGCGGTAAGCGACCCCATACTCCCGCCGAGGTCGAGCACGGTGGTAGCTCCCGCGGCGGCCACCATCTGTAGACCCAGTCCATGGGTCCCACCGAGATCGCGCGCGCCTGCAACGTGAACGTGGGTATCGATCATGCCGGGTATAACCCAGTGACCCGAGGCGTCGATCACGTCGTCGGCCAGTGCAGGGTCGATATCTGGTTCGATCCGATCGATCAGGCCACCGGAAACAGCCACGTCGGCAACTCGATCGGAACCGGATTCGGAGTCGAGAACACGTCCGCTCTTGATCAACAGGTCGTAGTTTTCCAAGTAGAAATTCTCTCCAGTCAGCCCCGGTCAGCAGATTCGTGCGCCAGAATTGGAGGCAGTTTATTCAACATAGACCTTCCGTGCCGGGATTCGTCAGCCGTGTCGGCGGTAGAACTGCCACACGGACATTTGAAAAGCTCACACAGGACCAGCGAAATTAAATTGGAAACTATTACTCTCCCCATGCGGCGCCACGTCGCAGTGCTCTTTGCACTCGCGGCTATCGCATTCGCTCTACTCGTGTCTCCGGCAGTTGCAGTAGCGCAGGACGGCGCTCAGGAGGATGCTGAACAAATCGTCGGCTACGTGATTCTGGGTGAAGAGATCGCCGGGCCGTATCTGATCCAGGTGCAGCTAAGCCCCGGAGCCCCTCAGGAAGGGATCGTGCGGTTCGCGGTGCGGATCAGGGATTCACAGACGGGAGAAGATATCGACGATGCGATCGTTCGTGTTTTCGGCACCCCCTCCGAGCAAGGCGAGAAGCAGTACACACCAGGGCTGAATTCGCCGTTCGACCCGGTTTTCTACCTGGCTCAACTGGAACTCGAAAACGCCGGCATCTGGGCGATCGATGTCGAGGTGGAGTCCGAACTTGGATCAGGCGCTACCGTGCTTTCTCTCCGGGTCAATCCTCGAACACGCGGTGTGACGGAGGGCAACTGGGGCACCATACTTTTCTTGCTCGTATCGCTTGCATTCGTCAGTGGTGCTTCCTGGTTGTGGTATTCGTCGAAAAAAGCGCGCCGGGGCCAACATTCCTAAAAGTCCCACAAGTTGTAGCAGCGGTAATCTACGCCGACCTTCGAGTTCCACGTAATATCCGTAATTCGGTGTCTCCGCTTGTGCCAAGCCACATCTGTCGCACCGTCGACCGACTTAATTTCTGAGTCTGAGTAGCGCACGCGGAAGGATTCGTTGATCGGGCGGCCAGCGCCAGGCCCGATGTTTCAGTTTGAAAAACGCCTAAAAATTGACCCCGCTGGTACGCAGTGCTACTTTGACAGCACCTTTGCGTGGCCCGCGGTTGTGAATGAGGAACCGGCCTTCCCGGTGCACCGCCAAGTTCACACGTAGAGGCAGAACAAGTTTCTGACCCCAGTTCTGGTGTCGAACATAGACGCCAAGTCTGAAGTACGAGGAGCACGATATGACGGAACCAGTTCGCTTTGAGGCCGAGGAAATCGCTCCGGATGAGAGCGGCAGGGGGGCGTTGGCCGCAGCAGCCCCATTCGTCGCGTCGGTCGAACGACTAATGATCAGGGTTCGCAGTGCGAAACTCAAAGACCACGATCAGATGATTGAAAACCTCCAAGCATGGATCGACAGGGCCATGGCAGGTGGAATTGATGTTGTACGAGACGGTGACAAGATCCTCGGATCGCTGAGCGCCAACGTTAGTGAAATGATCCAGTCTCGCACGATTCTTCGTCGAGTCGTGTCGCCGATGGCTGGACTTACGATCCTGGCAGGGGCGCTGGCCGGCGCAACCGCGCTTGCGAACGGCAACAATGCCAATTTCCTTGGCGTGCCGCTGGAAATATTCATCAGTGCAATTATCTTCGGAATCGCAGGAAGCGCACTCGCTGTGCTACTGCGAACTATGACGATGCAGCACGAGTACACCGATAGGGTAGCGCTGTTGATGGTAGGGCTGGCTCGACCGCTGGTCGGTGGTGTCCTTGCGATGGCAGTGTTTTCACTATTCGGTGCAGGGATCATCTCGCTGCCCCTGATCGCCGATCAGAACTCCACCACTCGTGTGGCTTTCCTTGGCGATGGACGATTTGCCGGAATCATGGCAGGTCAGCTGGCACTGTTCGCTTTTGCGTTCGGCGCCGGAATCCTCGAGGGATGGGTCACTCCCCGCTTCGCACGCGGTGTAGAAAAGGTGGCCGGTCGAATCGGCTCGGCTACCGAGTAATTGTCGGCAGTCATAAATCTGCAAAAAAACGGCCGGTTCCAATTTCGGAACCGGCCGTTTTTTTGTGTTTTTTTCAAAGATCGGTTTATTAGCTGTATACCCAAACAAAGAACAGGACAACTATCAGAATCAGCGCGCCCAACTTGAACAGTAAGGACTTTACAGACGGCCCTCTATTGGGAATGCTGGGGTGCTGGCCACGAAGTTTGGATTCGGCGCTCATCCGCATACTCTCGACCCCAAACCTGCCAGGATCGTTTCTCATTGCGATACTCCAATTCCATGTGACAGCTATCCGCATATCATATGCGCAATCAAATTTCCGCTGCTTCCTGCGACTACCGCCGAGTCAACTTTTGGCCCACCAGATGAGCGCGGCGAAAAGCACGGCGTAAAACGCGAACCTGATAAGCAGCTGGCGCCTGATGACGGGTTTTTTAGGGTCGCGACCGTCGTCCGGATCCTCGCCGCTTCCCGGGTTCCAGAAACTCACCATTTACCCTCCTCACGACTGCTGTTTGAAATTAGCCAGTTGCTCGGCGAAAGTGAACACCGCAGGCAGACCACCGGTGTGAATGAAGATAACGGTTTCATCGTTGTCGAAGCCGCCCTGCTCAACCTGGTCGATTAGTGCTGCCATCGTCGTGCCCGTGTAGTTGGGGTCAAGAATTATCGCGTCGGTCTGGGCTGCGATATGGATCGCCTCGGCAACTTCAGATGTCATCACGCCGTAGCCCTCGCCGATGTACTGGTCGAGCACGCGCATATCGCTCTTCTCAAACGTTACCGGCAGGTCGAGGATCTCCTGGATGTCCTTGTTGTGATCGAAGACGTACCCCTCCAGAGGAACGTCGTAGTTCACAGTCACACCGGTGAATTTCCAGTCGAGCCCCATGACCTTCGCCGCAATGATGAGGCCACAAAGAGAACGGCCTGCCACGCCGATAATGTGGACGTTTTTGAGATTGGCGTCCTCGATCTGCTCACGCATTTCGATTCCGGCCTGTACGAACCCCACCATGCCGACGATCCTCGGGAACAGGTGGTCCTGGATCAGGTACGGCTTGTGCCCTTCGGCTTCGAGTTCCTCTTTGAGTCTTGTCGCGTAGCCCCCGGCGTCGCCCGACTGATACTCATCGAGCAGGTGCAGCTCGGCGCCGAGAATCTTGTTGATTAGCAGGTTGCCCTGCACGTTTCGATTGGCTGCGTTCTTTAACACGAGGATGTACCGCATGCCGATCTTGTTGGCTGCCGCAGCAGTCATGCGGGCGTTGTTCGAGTGGTAGTCCATGATGTTGATCATCACGTCGTAACCCTCGTTCTGGACATGCGGCATCTCGAACTCGTAGTGCCGGGCCTTGTTGCCGCCAAATGCAAGGCCGGTCATGTCTTCCCGCTTGATCCAGATTTTCGGCCCGCCAAGCCGTTCGGTCAGGCGCGGCATTTCTTCAAGCGGAGTCGGCAGGTGGGCAATGTCCATGCGTGGCAATCTGTCGATGTGTTCCTGAAGTTGTGCGGGCGTGAGGATCTGTGTGGTGGTCATGGCGAAGGATTGTAGTGGAGGGAGGTGACGATTGAAATTGGAGATCGTAGGGAGCGATAAGTGGGATGCGCGGCTAACAGCATACTGTCATCCCGAATTCATTTTCAGGATCTTCCCCGCGACTGCGTACAACGATATGAGCAAACCTCCAAGAAGATACTTCGTCTACATGCTCTCCAATCCCGGAAAGATGCTCTACACAGGTGTCACGGGAGACCTGTTCCGGCCCGTATGACAACACATGAACGAACGTGGATCTGAATTCACGGCTAATTACCGAGTTCACGATCTCGCTTGGTTTCAGGAGGCCGACGATATTTCCGTAGCTGTCGCAAAAGAGAAACAGATCAAGACCTGGAGGCGACGCTGGAAGACGAACCTGGTCGAGTTTGAGAACCCTGACTGGTTGGATCTGGCTGACGGTTGGTATGAGTGAACAGTAGACCCTGAAAATGAATTCAGGATGACATTCTCCGATTGGGTAGCCGATTCCGCAGCACACAGTTACTCAGTCAACAAACCTGTCGACGTGGGCGAAAAGTTGCGGAAGGCCGCCTGAGTGGATGAAGCAGATCGTTTCATCGGGGTCGATTCGGCCTGCGCGCAGCTCGCCGATCAGCCCCGACATCGACTTACCGGTGTAGTTGGGGTCGAGTATCAGACCCTCGGCCTTGCCTACCATCAGGATCGCCTCGATCGTCCGGTCGTCTGGCACCCCGTATGCGGGACCCCGATAGTCCTCAAGAACGGTCAGGTCGGTCTCATCAAGCCCAATTTCGAGATCGAACATTTCGGCGACCTGTTCCGTTCTGGAAGCGGTCACTTCGAGAAAATCTTCGACATTGCCCGGTGAATATTGCACCGCGGTCGCACGCCAGTCGAGCCCGCGGTTCTTGGCGTAGAAGCGCAACCCCGCAATCGACCTGCCGGTAAGCCCCCAGAAACGAACCGCGCCTTCGACCTCGGCGGTTTCGAGTTGTTGTTCAAGTTCGAGACCGGTTTCGAGAAAGCCGATCGTGCCCATAATTTCGACAAACGGATCGTCAGGCAGGATGTACGGCTTACCGCCTTGTGCCGTCACCTGCGCAAAAATCTTTTCCGCGACCTCCCGGCCGTATTCCGCCGGGGTACGGTGAATCTCAGCACCCATCAGCTTGCACAGCAGGAGATTTCCGGTGAGCGGCGCCGTGACCATGTCGAGCGAGACGATGTGGTATTTCAGCCCGGCCTTTGCGCAGCCAGCGGCGATAAAGCGGGCCTGATTCGAGTGATAGTGGTTGATGTTGATAACAGTGTCGTAACCGCCTTCGAGGATGTTTGCGATCTCGAACTCGAAGTGGCGGCCCTTGTTGCCACCGAAGGCAAGGCCGGTCGTGTCGTCGCGTTTCACAAGCATGCGGTTCGGAACCGACACACCTTCGTCTATCAGCGTCTGGCGTAGACGGTCGAGCGGTTCGAGTGGGGTGTTGAGGTGTGAAAGCCTGAACCGCGGGAGTTCCCCGAGTTTTTGCCGGATATGGGCCCGGGTAATTGTCATCTGCGCTACTCATCCCTGCCAGTGGATGGCGGGGGAGTCGGTGCTGGCGATGCAGTGGGTGGAGTTGGAGCCGGCGGGATAGTCGAGGTCGCTGGGATCGGCGGGCTTGGGGCGGCCTGTACTGACTGGACTGGTTCGGGAGCGGCTGCGGGTCTCGTAAATTGGTCGTTTTTCGACGGCAGCCAGCCCCACGGTCGGGGACCAAAATCGACCGGCATCGGGATACCCTCTCGCACCGCAAGCACGGGCCTGATCGCCTGGGTGCCGGTTCCAAACGAGCCGTTGGTCCCGTGAAATTTAAAGTCCCCCTCGACCAGTTCGAGTATCGAGATGTCTGCACCCATGCCCACACTCAGCGAGCCGATCTCGTCGGACATGCGGAGGAATTCCGCAGGCCTTGACGTTGTCATGCGGATTGCATCCTCGAACGAAATGCCCAGCGACATGACTTTGCCCATGCACTCGGTAAGCGAGAACACAGGTCCGGGGAACCGGCTCATAACCGTGATATCGGAACTGATCGTATCGGGAATGAAGCCCGCATCAATCACTTGCTGGCCGGCCTCGAAAGAGAAGTTGGACCCACCAACACCAACATCGAAGTAGACCCCGTTTGCGCGGGCTTCCTGGGCCTGCGAGAGCAGCGAACCATCGGCCAACAGCGCCCCGACTTGACCGCTGAGCGTGTGAGTGACGATGTCGCCCGCCGTAAGTACACTCGTGAGCAATTCAGGAGTAATTTCCGCGGCCGCCGGGTCCTGCCCGTAAATATCTCCAACGTGAACCATGATCGGAACCCCGGCTTCTCTCGCAATTGCCTTGCCCGCTCTCGGCAACCCGATTCCAAGGGCCGTGATTCCAGGTGACACCATGCGGACCTTCACACCCTTGATGATGTCCGGTGACGACTGGATTGCCTCGACGGTTGCTGCAGGATCGATGTCCTCGGCCGTCCTGACCTCCGGGATGTTCGTAACTCCAATTGACCCGACGCTTATCAACGCCAGCACACGGGTGATGGCCTGCGGGGCAACCGCATTGACGAACCCACCGATGTTGAGTGCCCCGGTCGAACCGGCGTCAAGGACTGTTGTGACGCCCGCAATCACTCCGGCGACATCGGGACTGACCATTAGATCTTCACCAGCGGGTTTGCGAATGCCCGCCGCGACGTGAGTGTGAAGGTCGATAAGACCGGGTGTGACCGTGAAACCTGTCGCATCGATAACGCGGGTTGTGTTCGAGGTGTCGATACCGGCTGCGACTGCTGCGATCCTGCCGTCACTTACCGCCACATCGAGCAGGGCATCGACGCCGTTCGCAGGGTCGATAACTCGACCGCCGGAAATTACGAGGTCGTAGGATGGGGAGTCTGTTGTCATGTGTGGCTCAGAAGTTATTCCCATCCTGAACTTGATTCAGGATCTGCGGGTCATAAGGGAAGATCAATGGTTGAATCAGCCCGCGATTGTGACGCAACGTGGGTAAGTTGTCATAGTAATTTTGTTCCAACAAATCGTGCCACCGGCTCCCTAATACTCCCGCAGTGACCCATCGGGGTTGATCAGTGCCGGTCGGTCGTAGGGTACGGGTGGGTGGTGCTTGAAGGCTTCTTCGTTTAGCTCAACGCCAATGCCCGGCGTGGTCGGGACTTCGAGGTAGCCGCCAACCCGCTTGAGTGGCTCTTTTACGAGTTCGGCCTTGATGCCTTTGTCGTCGTCGTACGGGTATTCCTGGACCGGTATGTTGCTCGTCGCAGCGTCGATCTGGACGCACGCGGCCGTCAGCACACAACTGAGCGGGTTGTGCGGAACTACGCCTACGTAAGCCGATTCGGCGATCGCGGCGATTTTCTTCACGTTCGTGATGCCGCCAGCCAGCGACAGATCGGGGCGAATGAACGCCGCGCCCTGGTGGTTCAGCAAATCCCTGAACTGGTAGATCGTGTACAGCCGTTCGCCCATCGCGAGCGGAATCGGCTGCTGTTGGGCAACCCAGCTCCACTGGTCCATGTTTTCCGGTTCGATAGGGTCTTCGTAGAAATACAGGTTGAACGGCTCAAGCGCCCTGCCAAGCCCGATCGCCTCTGCCGGTGTGAGCCGGTTGACCACGTCGATCATGATGTCGGTATCGGGCCCAGCCGCATCTCGCACCGCCGCCAATCGTTCCACAGCATTGTTCTGCATGCCTGTAAAACTCATATTTTCGAGTCCGCTGCCCTCTTCGAAATCGGAATTGCCGAAGTCTCCAAACGGGTAGATACGCAGCGCGGTGAAACCCTCTTCGACCCGTGCCGCCGCCTCTTCCGCCAGCGCTTCGAGCGTGTTGCCGCCAAGATGCGTGTAGAGCCGGACTTTCTCGCGCACGGGTCCGCCCAGCAGTTCGTAAACGGGTTTGCCGAGCGACTTACCCTTGATGTCCCAGAGTGCGATATCAATTGCGCCGATCGCCGCCATCATGTCGGACCCGCCCCTGAACAATTGCCGACGGAACATGTGCTGCCAGTGCCGTTCGATGTGGAGCGGGTCTTTGCCCACGAGATATTCGGCGCAGTACTCGACAGCCGCCCGCGGCACGAACGGTGTCCCGCCAGTACCAGATGCCGGGTGAAGCTCACCGACGCCGGTAAGGCCTTCGTCGGTTTCAACTTTCACATAGTTGAACCGGGCCGCGGAAAGTGTTGTTACTGCTGTGACTTTCATAGTTATTCTTCTCATTGGGGAGAACGACCAGGAGTTGGGGTTGGAAGGCCTGGTCTGACCAAGTGGATTGAAGCACCGAGCCGAGCGTCCTCTTCCCGACCGTAGCGGAGGGATCCCGGTCAATTAGGATCACCATGCATCTCTCCGCGATGGTCGAGACGAGGGAATCAGTGCATTGAACACCCGGAAGCGCACGGGAGCAAGTAGCGACTAGGCGATCGAAGCGACTACCCGAGCAATCTCTTCACCTCTTCGACGTACTTCGGTATCGTTGCGATGACAGGAGCCACCTGCTCGGGAAGTTCTTCCAGTTCGACACCGA
>Ga0207966_1000423_pt1 | contig 24361 bp, 29 predicted proteins | sample Knorr_S23_td_NAD_FD_185611 | JGI IMG/M metagenome (GOLD analysis project Ga0207966, IMG submission 185611) | Marine microbial communities from Southern Atlantic Ocean transect - Knorr_S23_td_NADW_ad_2500m_LV_B (SPAdes) (version 2) | ecosystem: Environmental > Aquatic > Marine > Oceanic | place...
CTATCGGCGCAAAGCTCGGCGCGCCGGACACTCCGGTTGTCGGGCTGGTGGGCGATGGCTCAGTTTACTACGCCGACTCCGGCATGTGGACAGCGGTGCATCATCGGATTCCAGTGTTGTACGTCGTGCCCAACAACGGAGCGTATGGAATCGTCGCCAACGCCTTCGCTGGAGCCGACGCCAACATGAAAGAGACCGGAAACTACTCAGGCGTCGTGCTGGACGGAATGGATCCGGCGAAGATCGCGGAGGGCTTCGGGGTCGAAGCGTCGAATGTTACAAACGAAACGACCGTCGCCGAATCCATCGCCACAGGAATGGACATTGTGCAGCGGGAGAACCGTCCCTACCTCCTGAACGTCCACCTGCCTCTGGGTCTGCCCACCGGAGGGCGCAAGGCCGCTCCGTACCAGTTAAAATCGTAGATTGTTAAATTCAAATTGCGCGGTTTGTTAACTCAGCACCGGAGAATCGTTGGCGGGTTGGCTTCGACTCCAGCCAATCCGCTAATGTCTGACCATGCAGACGTCTGCCAGTGAATCCTCAATCTTTTCTCGGTTTCGATGTTTGAGTAGAAGGGCCGGGGTTCGCTCAGCCTCCAATACGATTGCACGTTCCCGGATGCAATTAGCGGACGCTCGATACTTATCGTTTCGTTGAAGTCAGAGAATTTGACCGTAGTATCCCAGGTAATACCGCCGATTTGTTCGACGCCTCCGGACGTGGTGACAGGCGCCGCGCCTGACAGTTTCATCTGGCGTATGTGAAACTCATCTTTGCTGATCCACAGATCGACGTTGACGATAATCTTGCGCGGAGCGCCCAGAAATTCCAGGGCTTCTTGATAATCTATTGCCGGAATGCCCAGGGCTTAAAGATTGTCCCGAAAATCACCGGCGAGAGGATCAAGCCGGATCGCATGGTTCCCAAGTTTGTCGATGTCCACTTTGCCCCGATGATACGTAGTTTGAACGCCACCGACCGCTATGTCTGGCAGATCTCTGATATCAACCAGGGAATTCAGTAGGCCCAAAGTATCGCGTTTGCCTGGGAAGGGGAAGAATATGTTGACCTCACCTTCACCAGATTCGTCAATGAACGTCGAACTGGACCGGTTGTCAACTGTGACATGTCTACACTGATCTTCGCCTACAATTATGGACTCCTCGGTCTGCCCGTTTTCGAAGATCATGCCATGGTAGCGGTTTTTATCGGGGGACGCCTACAAGAACTCAACTTCCGAACTTTGATTATTCATCGAGACAATATTCGAGCCTGAAATCCGGTAAGACTGTAACGCTTCAGTCGCTGCATACGCTGCCTCAACCCCTCCCAGAGTACTGCCGCCGGAAAACCGGAACAGCAACGCCGCGACCGCCACAACAGCAATTGCGACTATTACCAATGAAGGACGCAAGAACTTCTGGTCCGGGATTGGCACGCTGAATATTCTCACTCCGCCTAACCGTGGCATGGTAGGCTCGCGAATGTCCGGAGTGATCTTTGTTGTTTGCAGTGATTTGAGTTGGATACGCAACGCCTGGTAATCGGTCAACACCCGTTGGCAACTGGCGCAGACCGTTAGATGCTCCTCCACGAACTTACGTTGAGTGAGCGCAAGTTGATCGTTCGCGTATGAGGAAAGCAATTCCTGCATTTTGGAGCAATTCATTACCCAGTGCCTCCCAATCTGATGCCGCACACATTTCGGAAATCCTGGCTCCCTCTCGCAACCCGTTTGCGAACCGCTTCCTCGGATATACCGACGATTGCCCCAACTTCCTTGTAAGTAAACCCTTCGACGAAGTGGAGCGCCATGCAGACCTGTCGTCCCTGCGGAACCTTCAGAAGGGCTTCTTCCAAGGCCACTTTCTCAACGAGTTGATCGGCGAAGGCGCTCATGTTGGGAGTGCCGGCAGATCCGGAGCCTGTGAAAGGAATGAACGACAACAGACGCCTTCGGCGGTGATACTGGTTGGCGTTGTTGGTGGCTATTCGATAGAGCCACGCCTTCAAAGAAAGATCGGAACGAGTTTTGAGGATACCTCGAAACGTTTGAAGGAAAGTATCCTGCGCCAAATCCTGAGCGACTTCATAGTTCCCGGTCGTCCGCAAAAGATAGCGAACGATAGGCCTTTGATAGTGCTCAATAATTTCGCCGAAAGCATCGTTACGTCCAGTGCGAACCTGAGCAATAACCTGCGCCTCGTGCAGCAAACGGGACTCCTTTATCGCACATCTCTAACTAATAAAATGCTTGGCGAGTCCCAAACCGTACACATGGTTTCCAACTGGCAGATTTTCGCTCAACAACTGGACGAAAAAAGCGCCTGACTATTGCCAGTCGGGCGCTTTTGGTTCGGCAGCGAAAAAGTGTTAGCCTTGTTTAATCAACTTGCTGAAGCTTCGAAGCTCAGTGGGAGGGTCCATCCTCCCGCCGCGAATGGTGAATGACACCTCGCCAACGTATATGTTCCCCTTTGAATCCACACCCATGCCGTGAGGCGCGATGAAGTATCCCGGCTCCGTGCCTTCGTCCGGGTTGCCGAATCGAGCCAGAAGCTCGCCCTTCGGACTGAGAATGCTTATGCGATGTCCCATGCCGGGAGGCGTCGGGTCTTCGGCGGTCATGCCGGGAAGCTCGCCAACGTAGATGTTCCCGTCTGGGCCGAGCGTCATGCCGTTGGGAAGGTGGATATTGTTCCAAACGTCGGTCACCTTGCCATCAGTGTCGAAAACCTGGATTCGATGGGCCTCTCTGTCTGCCACAATCACCCGGTCGTCGTCGTCCACGATGATGTTATGGGGTCGCAGAAATTGTCCGGGGTCGATTCCCGGCTCGCCCCAGGACATCACATGCTCGCCTTCGGCGGTGTACTTGTGAACCCGGAAGTTGCCGTAGCCGTCGGTGATGTAGATGTGCCCTGTGTGCTTGGACACCGCCGCGTGGGTTGGGCGGTTGAAGGGCGCGCCCTTCCATTTCTCTGTCGAAACTCCGGATTCGCCGATTGTCATGAGCAGTTCGCCGTCCTGAGTCCATTTGGTGATGGTGTGGATACCGTCGTCCACGCAGAACACCGAGCCGTCGGGAGCGATCAGAATTCCGTGAGTCCGGTTTCCGAAAACGCCCTTGCCGAACCCTCGCACGTAATTCCCGTCGGGGTCGAAGACCATCACGGGATAATCGGGGTTCCGGCTGAAGGCGTACACATGATCGGTGGCGTCCACCGCGACGCCGGGAGTCTCAATGAGTTTCGCGTCACCGGGCAACTTGTGCCAGTCGTTTACGTGCTCGTACGTGAAATCTCCGCTGCCAAGAATAACCGCCATTGGAAATATTCCTCCTCTAAGATTTGGCTTGAAAATGGCGTTCAAACTCTGTGGCCTGCACAACCATAGTCATTGATCGGGGCTTTGAGTCCATCGCAAAACGAGACTGATGAACCCAATTAGCATGCTATATGAGCGCAAAAACGCTGTCAAACGCCGATGGATCACAGACACCATAAGGCGCTCTAGTCAGATTTCTGATCTTGCTAGAAGTCTGAGACTTCCATTTCATCTTGATCGGAAGGCTCTTCATCTACTCGTTCTGGGCAGTCAGCCGATGTGAGGTCGCAGAAACGGCACTCTGAACCGCTAGGAACTTTTCTGCCAGGATCCTGAGAGGAGATTCGACCAATGAGGGCGAACAACCGTTTTTTGAAGGTGTCGTCAATCGCGCTGTGAGGAATCGCGACCTCATGGTCATTGTAAACCACCCTGCCGTCGAACTGCATGCCTCGAAACCTGTTCCAGTGGGGCAAGGCGTACATATAGATCATCACCTGCGCCTGATCGGACGCTCTGGGCTGGCCGGTTTTGACATCGTAAACTGTCCCGCCGGTCTCATTCTCAAATAGCGCGACGATGTCGGGCCTTCCACCCAGTATTGTGCCTGACGACCCTCGAATGTTGAAGCTAGACTGGTTCTCGGTCAACACTTCCTTGCCCTGGTCATCCAGATCGCCCCAAACCTTGTTGAGAAGCTCAGTATGGTTCATCTGCCAGCCAACTGCATCGAAGCTGCTGGGCATCTTTGCGTACTGTTTATGGTGCGCCTTGAACCAGGCCGCCCACTCGCAGGAGACGTCTCCCACCAACAATTTTGACAGCCACGTCACCCAGATATAGGGGCCAGACCTCGGCACAGCTTGCGTCATAATTCGCCCGATTAGAATTTACGTTCTATCCTAACACATCAACTCGTGAGACAAGCGTGTGCGACCCGCCACCGCATGGCAACCTTCAGATGTTGCCAGGTAAACCGTTGAAAGAAGGGACTAGAGATATGATCGAAAGTGTTGTGCGGAGAGAATGAGAGAGGTGGCGTATCGTGCTGGATGAGCAAACAAACACAATCCAGCAAGGAGGATACGCCATGAGCAAGGACACGGTGATAGAAGCACGAAATCCAGAGAAAGGAACGCGGGACGATCCAACAGATTTGCTTCGTGAAGGGGCAAAGAGATTGATCGCTGAGGCAATGGATGCAGAGCTGTCTGCCACGCTAGCCCAGTTCGTCGACTACAAGGGCGAGGCAGGGCACAGGCACGTGGTTCGCAACGGCTACTCGCCCGAACTGAGAAGGGCTGACAGGTATAGGACCGGTGTCGGTGCGAGCGCCCAAGATCAGAGATCGCAGCGGCGCACGGATCAAGTTCACCTCAGCCCTTCTGCCGCCGTATCTTAGGCGACCTTAGGCGCGCTCGGAGTGTTGAGGAAGTGTTGCCCTGGCTGTGGCTGAAGAGGGACCGAGAAGCGCTGTTGGCCTTCTATGACTTCCCTGCAGAGCATTGGGTTCACATCAGGACCACCAATCCGGTCGAGTCTGCCTTTGTCACCGTGCGATTGAGGACGGCCAAGACACGGGGATGTGTCTCCAGAAACACCATTCTGGCTTTGGTGTTCCGGTTAGGGTTGAGCGCCGAGAAGCGCTGGATTAAGCTCAGGGGATTCCAGAGTCTGGGCCGGGTGATTCGAGGAGTCAAGTTCTCTGATGGAACCCCCGTTGTCGCTAATGAATGGGGTGTCGAGGACGGACTGATCAGCAGGAGCGCCGCCTGGATCAGGCTCTGCTCATGCACCAGATTTGACTAAAACTCCACCAAATGTTTTCCAAATGAAATTCTGTCCATACTATTGAGGGGCTGGCAATGCGCGCTTGAACCGAGCGTGACAAAATGTACGAGGCAGGGACTTGGAAATGACACTGATTGGAAGCAGGCGCGCAAGCATCGATATATTATTCGATGTTCTGACGGCGTGCCGAGGCCGGTCGCTCAACGAGAGCGCCATTATGGCCCATTACAGCCTGAGCAATCAACAGCTCAATCGCGACCTGAATTTCATGAGCGCGCGCAATCTGGTGCAGAGCGATGAAGATGGCAGATTCGGGCTGACATCCAAGGGCGAGTTGGCATTCGATCAGTTATCAAGCGCCTACACGATGCTTCAGAACTTCCAGGCCACGAGCGTGGGGTGACAGAGACTTCAGCGACTGTTCCCCAGCATGGAGCGCCTCTCTCATTCCCGGAGAGGCGTTTTTCGTTCTGAGCCGTCTGCGAATCTACACGTCGATGCCTGGGATCGGAAAACGGGCCGTCATGCCGATGACCTCCTCCTTGACATGACGCTCGACAGCCTCATCCCCCAGGTTGTTCAGTGTTTGCAGGATCAGGCGCCCAACCTGTCTGGCGTCCTCCTCCTTCATTCCTCGGCTTGTGATGGCCGGAGTTCCCAGCCTGACGCCGCTGGCGACCCGAGGCGGCTTCGGGTCGTAGGGGATCGCGTTGCGATTTATCACGATGTTGGCTCTGCCCAACGCCTCCTCAGCCTTGCGTCCGGTGACGTTCATAGGCGTGAGGTCAACCAAAAACATATGATTGTCTGTTCCGCCAGCAACCAACCGCAAGCCGCCCTCTTCTAACGTCTGAGAAAGCGCCACGGCGTTTTCGCGAATCTGTCGCTGATAATCGACGAACTCAGGCGTCATCGCTTCTTGGAATGCGACAGCTTTGGCCGCTATCGTATGCTCCATCGGCCCGCCCTGGGCGTTGGGGAACACGGCTCGGTCAACGTCGCGTCTCACGTCGTCGTCACACAGGATCAGCCCGCCCCTCGGCCCCCGCAGGGTTTTGTGGGTCGTGGACGTCACAATCTGGGCGCTGCCCACGGGAGACGGATGCTCGCCAGCCGCCACGAGTCCGGCGATATGGGCCATGTCCACCATCAGTTTGGCGCCCACTTCATCTGCGATTTCCCGAAACTTGGGAAAGTCGATTGTCCGGCTGTAAGCCGTCGCCCCTGTGACTATGACCCTGGGGCGGTGTTCCTTCGCCAGACGCTCAACTTCGTCATAGTCGATAAGCTCCAACTCGCGGTCGACAGTGTATGGAACGAAGTTGTATATCTTCGCAGAGAAGTTCACCGGGCTGCCGTGAGTCAGATGTCCGCCGTGGTCGAGGCTAAGACCCATCACCGTGTCTCCAGGCTCCAGAGAGGCGAAGTAGGCGGCCATGTTAGCCTGAGCGCCACTGTGAGGCTGAACGTTGGCGTGGTCTGCCTGAAACAACTTCTCGGCACGCTCGATGGCGATCTGCTCGGCAACGTCGACGAACTCGCACCCGCCGTAATAGCGGCGCCCCGGATAGCCCTCGGCGTACTTGTTGGTCATGACCGACCCCTGGGCCTCCATCACCGCTTTGCTGGCGTAGTTCTCAGAGGCGATCAGGTTTATTGTGGCGCGCTGGCGTCCGATCTCGTTCTGGATCGCCTGCGCGATCTGCGGGTCCTGGTCTTGGAGGATAGTCATATAATAAACCCTTGAGTATTTCAGGTTACTGAACAGGGCAACCAGGTGGCCGCCCTGTTTTTTGTGTTTCGTGATTCGCGTTACGTTAGCTCAGGCTCAATCAGCCCGTAGTCTCCGTCTTGACGTCGATAGGCAACGTTGTACTCCGAAGAGTCCATGTTGAAGAACAGGAAGAAGCTGTGGTCCAGCATTTCCATCTGGAGCGACGCGTCCTTGACGGACATTGGCTCCATTGCGAACCATTTGGTCCTCAGCAATTGACCCATCTCCTCCGTCGCTTCCTCGCCGGCCAGGTCAACGGAGGTGTTGATGGCGGGCTGTTCTTTGACCCCTTTTCAAACCTGTCCAGGGCCGTAACCCTTGGTTTTAAAACGGCGGATCTGCCTGTCAATAATGGCTGTGACGCGATACACGGCGGCGAACACATTCGCTCCGGCGCCCTGGCCGCGCAGGGTGTAACCGCCCACCGAAAGGGTCATCTGAGCGTTCACCCGTTCTCCTTGCGATTTATTTGGATGTCCGAGAGACTTCCAGCTTGGCGTCCGACATCTGATTCATGTGGTGTTTGAGCCTTTCAAACTTTTTGTGGATGTAGCTTTCGGCATCTGCGTTCAGTTCCAGGTTCTTGGAATAAATCCTGATGTCCATATCAACCCCCTGACATAAAATTAGAGCGGGCTGGCAAATTCCCATCGCTACATTCATTCTAGGTGTTGGCAATCTGCCTTTCAACGCTACTTGAGGCCTTCCCCTTGTCACCCTGCAATCCAGTGGGGTAGAGTAACTTCAACTCCAAAAGCATTCGCGACACCTGAGATATTAGAACGGACAGAGATGGCAAAGGGCGTACTGGCGAAATACAAAGACTACCTGCCGCTGACCGACGACACGCCGATTTTCTCGCTGGGAGAGGGCGACACGCCCCTCGTCAAGTCGAGACACGTTGTAGACCTGGTCGGTTGCGAGGAGCTGTACTTCAAGCTCGAAGGATGCAACCCTACCGGATCGTTCAAGGATCGGGGCATGGTAGTCGCAGTGGCGAAGGCTCTGGAAGCGGGAGGCAACAGCCTTGCGTGCGCGTCCACAGGCAACACCAGCGCATCAGCCGCCGCCTACGGCGCCTACTGTGGCATCCCAACGACGGTCATCGTGCCAAAGGGTAACGTCGCCAGAGGCAAGCTGGCCCAAGCCGTGGCCTACGGCGCGCGGATCATGCTCATACAGGGCAGTTTCGATCACGCCATGCAGTTGGTGCGTGACCTCACCGAGCGTCATCCCATCGTGCTAGTCAACTCTATAAACCCGCACAGGCTCCAAGGGCAGAAAACTGCCGCCTTCGAGGTCGTGGAAGAGCTAGGGACCGCTCCAGATTATGTGTTCATTCCTGTTGGTAACGCAGGAAACATCACCGCATACTGGATGGGGTTTCAGGAGGCATACCACAACGAATGGACCTCGATCCGTCCCAGGATGATGGGATTCCAGGCTGCCGGCGCCGCGCCAATCGTGCGCGGGGACGTGGTAACCGAACCGGAAACCATCGCCACGGCGATTCGCGTGGGCAACCCTGCAAGCTGGGATAAAGCGCTCACGGCCCGCGACGAGTCCGGCGGAACTATCGACATGGTTACCGACGATAACATCATGGAAGCCTACAAAATGCTGGCGAGCAAAGAAGGCGTGTTCTGCGAACCCGCCTCAGCCGCAAGCCTGGCGGGTCTTATCAAGCACGCAAAAGCCGGTCTGAACCTCGAAGGCCAAAAGGTCGTGTGCATCATCACGGGCCACGGGCTAAAAGACCCGGACCTGGCGAACGAGATTGAGCCGGTGTGGATGGAGGAGTATCCCCCAGACCTGGATGCCGTCGAACAAGCCCTGGGATTGGGGTGACCGAATCACCATGGCGTTAGATGCCACGCCGCGCCCAGAAGCGGATGTATTTTGTCTGCCATCAGAAATTGTAGTTAAAACTCCCACAATGATGAAGAATCTCCTATAATAGGGTACGCGAACGACTTGGCGGCGCTGCAATGTGTCCATCCGTTCACAAATCGAGCCACATCAAACCACAGAGCCTGGACAGAATGCAGGACAGTTAACTGATCAACAAAGAGCAAATCCGCGAGGCCGTTGCCTCGATCATTGGCGCGATTGGCGAAGACGTCGACCGCGAAGGACTGAAGGACACCCCCCAACGAGTCGCCCGGATGTACGCCGAGTTCTTCTCCGGCCTGGACCAGGACCCGGCTGATGAGTTGGCAACCGGTTTTGAGGAAAGCCACCATGAGATGGTCGTTCTCAAGAACATCCGATTTCACTCTATCTGCGAGCATCACCTCCTGCCCTTCCACGGAACGGCCCACATCGGCTACGTCCCCAACGGTAAGGTTGCCGGCTTGAGCAAGTTTGCCCGCGCCCTGGACGTTCTGGCCCGAAGACCTCAGCTTCAGGAAAGGCTGACCACCCAGTTCGTTGACGTAATCTTCAAGACGCTCCAGCCTGAAGGTGTGTCAGCAATCCTCAGCGCTGAACACATGTGCATGACAATCCGAGGCGTCGAGAAGCCCGACAGCAAAATCGTCACCTCTGCCAGCCGTGGGACCTTCCGGACCCAGGCATCGGCCAAACAGGATTTCTTGGTCATGCTAGGAGACATTTAGAGCATGGGATTTACCGTCCAAGAGGAAACTTTCGATTCGATATGGGATGAGTGGGAGAGCATCCTGCCTTCCTGCTCCACCAACACGGTGTTTGTGACACCCTGGTGGCAAAAGGTGTGGTGGGACAACTTTTGCGCCGACAACGAACTCCACATTCTCTCGGTCAGAGAGGGCGACGATCTAATCGGCGTCGCTCCGCTCATGATTAGCAATGGAGTTCTGACGTTCGCCGGCGACAAAGAGCTGTTCGACTACCTGGATTTCCTGGTGCCAAAGGGCAATGAGTCCATATTCTACGATGCGCTATTTGGACACATCATGGACATGGACTGGCAATCTATAGACCTTCCCTCACTGCCCAAAGACTCCCCCACCCTTGAGTATCTGCCCACGCTGGCAAAAGGGGAGGGATTGAAAGTTGAAGTTGAGGGCGAGGAAACCACGCCGGTGGCGTACCTACCCGACACATGGGACGAATACCTGGCAGGGCTGCGAAAGAAAGACCGACACGAACTGAGGCGCAAGATCAGGAGACTGGAGGCCGCCGACAGCCCGCGCCAGTACTCGTGTGACAGCCCTGACTGCATGCAGGACTTCTTCCGCCTTCTGAGGGCAAGCCGCGCGGACAAGGACGAGTTTCTGACGCCCGAACGTGAAAAATTCTTCACAGACATCGCCCAGGAGCTGTCCAAACGTGACCAGTTTAAGCTCTATTTTCTGGAGGTCGATGGCGAGCGGGTGGCAGGCTGCATCTGTTTCGATTATGACGAATCTTATTTGCTGTATAACAGCGGCTATGATCCTGAGTATTCCCAGTTGAGCGTTGGCCTGCTCAACAAGGCTCTCAGTCTACAGACAGCCATTGAAGAGGGACGTCAGTCCTTCAACTTCCTCAAGGGCAACGAGCGGTACAAATACAACCTCGGAGGCAAGGACGAGGCCGTTTACCACCTAACTGCCCAACGTTGAATCTCTTGCAAGCGTCAGCCTAACGCCGATATAGTTAACCGTCCCCACCCCGGACGCTGATGGCCCCTGTCAACACACGCTATTTGCTGGTGGCAAGTGATGGTGTTGATAGTCGTATTTTTTGGAGTAATGAATGTGTAGATTGGCGATATTGAGTTTCCACGGTTGTCCCGTTGCTCGCCTGGGCGAGAAAGACACCGGCGGGATGAACGTGTACGTGTTGCAATTAACCCGCGAGTTCGCCCGCAAAGGCATCGAAGTCGACGTATTCACCAGATACCACGACCCGGACGACCCAAAGATAGTCGAGCTTGAAGACGGCGCCAGAGTCATACACTTGAAAGCGGGCTCCTACGAAGCGGCCAAAGAAGATCTGTTCGACTATATCCCTGAATTTCTCAGCGAACTGTACAGCTTCCAGAAAGCGGAAGGCACGACCTACGACCTGGTGCATAGTCATTACTGGCTATCAGGCCGGGTAGGAATGACCCTCAGCCGGACATGGAACATCCCTCACGTTGCCACCTTCCATACTCTTGCCCAGACCAAGCTCCGGGCGCGGGTCGGCGAGCGAGAACCGGCGCGGCGCTCCGAAGTAGAAAGCCTCGTGATGCGGGACGCCGATGCCATAATCGTCTCCACCGAGGAAGAGAAGCAGGACGCCGTAAGGCTCTACGATGCTCATCCTCAGAAGATCAAAGTCATCCCTGCTGGAGTAAATCTGGACACGTTTAAGCCTGTTAACCAATCAATCGCGAGGCAGAGGGTTGGAATTCACGAAAAGCAGGTTATACTGTACGTAGGCCGCATTGAACCGCTTAAGGGAATAGATGTATTGCTGGAGGCGGCGGCGCTTCTGGACGGGTCCGACGATATCAGGGTTCTGATAGTCGGTGGCTCCCCTGGGAACGACGCGGAATTAGACCGTCTCAAAGCTCTGACTACCGAGTTAGGTATCGAGAGCATGGTAACTTTCACCGGAGCTATCAAGCAGAATAAGCTTCCGGACTATTACAGCGCCGCTGATGTGTTTGTTTTGCCTTCCCACTCGGAGAGTTTCGGGCTGGCGGCTCTGGAAGCAATGGCATGCGGCGCTCCCGTTGTCGTGTCCAGAGTAGGCGGTCTCAAGACATTCATAGACAACGGAGAGACCGGATACCTTGTCCCGTGGAGGTGTCCAGAACCCTTCGTTCAGAGACTCGAAATGCTGCTTGCGAACCCTCTTTTGCGTGAGGCCATGGGCAGGGCGGCCAGAGCAAAGGCCCTTCAGATGGGCTGGGGACACGCTGCAGATCGCATGCTGGGGTTCTACTCCAGCCTACTACGTGACACTTTGGAGAGCGCAGCCGGAGACTAACAATGAACGGCCAACACGAGAATTTAGGTTCAGGTAACTCGCGGAGCGCAATTCAGCGAGTCGAACGCCATGTGTGGCAACGCCTGAGCAGGGGATTCCTCGTGTTGATCCCGCTGCTCATCACGATCCTGATCGTAGAGTACTTGATAGCGGGATTGAAATCGTTCTTTCACGCCCCTCATGGCTTGTTAATCCGGCTACCATACATCGAAGGCGTCCCCGCAATCTCGGTCATTGCATGGATCGTGCTTGCAAGCGTTGTTCTTTCGATCTTCTACACTCTGGGCGCGCTGGTCACCACCGGCTCTCGCGCTCAGCTCATCGACTTCCAGAACGCGATCCTCAGCAGAATCCCCATCGTCAAAAGCATCTACGGAGTTGCCCGACAGGCAACCGACGCGCTCTCCAACTCAATGGGCCACGAGTTCAGCAGGGTGGTGTTTCTCGATTGGCCCAGGCCCGGTGTCAAAGCAATGGGCCTCGTGACTGGACACTGCTATATGCCGTCTGACGACCGAATGATGCTGGTGGTATACATCCCGACCGTTCCAAATCCAACGTCAGGGATGTTGGCTATCGTGTCTGAGGACGAAGTCACCGAGACGGCCATCACGGTAGAGGAAGCGATGAAGGTTGTGTTCTCAGGCGGCATAGTTCTGCCGGAGATCATCAACAGCCTGGAGAACAGAAAAATAATGCCCCGTCCCGGCGCAGCAACCGCGGTCACCGTGTCCGAAACTCGGACGCTCGACGAGTCCTAGCGAATCTGTTTTTCGTACCAGACCGTGTGGTGGACAGGCTTGAATCCGAGCTTGCGATAGAGTTCTACGGCGGGCGTGTTGGTCGAATCAACCTCTAGCTCAATGCCGTCAACACCCTGTTCGCGAAGATATTCCATACCGGTGACCACCACCGCAGTGCCCAGCCCCTTGCCCCGATAGTTGGGATGAACGCCCGTCATGGCGACGAAACCTACTGACCCGTTCTCAGTCTCGTTGCGAAGAGTCCAGTTGAAACCAGCAAGACTCTCGTCGTTAGAGATGAAGATGATGCCATCGGGGGCGGTGCTGTTCATGCGAACCCGCGCAGCGATCTCCTCGACGGTGTTGGGATTAAAGCCCCAGTGTTCGCCGAATGCGGCGTTTTGAATCGATGTCAATTCGGCTTCATCCTGGTCAAGTTCGAAGGTTCTCAAGCCGTAACCATCAGGGAGGCTGATGGCCGGCAGTGTTCCGTTTTCCCACCTCATTTGCAAGTAGTCTTTCACATGAACAAAACCCTCGGATGCCAGCATGTGCCGGGCGTGTTGTGAGTCCAATGAAGCCTGGATGTGGAAAACCGCCACTCCCAGGTTTTCGACATGCTCGCTGATACGTCCGAGCAGAGACCTGCCGACGCCTGAGCTTCGATGTTCTTCCAAGACCCCTCCGCTGCCAACAGCCCGCCCAATGGGGATTTCGGGAGACACCAGAGCGTAACCAACCAGTTGCCCTTCAGGCGACTCTGCGACAAAACAGTTAACCTCTGGCCTGCACGATGGGTGTGCCAGAGTCTGGCTCATCAACTCGTGGCTGAACTCTTTCTCTGTGCCGACGATGCCGTTGATTGTGTTGAACAATCCGGTGACCTGCTCTGCATCGTCCCATCGAAACTGTCTGATTTCGGCGATCATACACCTTCCCCAACTCGTGGTTGAAAATCTGCCTGATTGTACCAGAGGGTAATTGCGTTAACAACGAACTTTTGCCATCGGGTTATTTCTTCGACTTGTGGGGCAATCCTCCAGCCACTATGATGTCAGATGAAAATCAAAAAAGGGGCAATTTCCGCACATGGATAGACCAGACAGGGCGATGGTGGTCACTCCCCATCCCGATGACGCAGAGATCGGCTGTGGAGGCACAATAGCAGGCTGGATAGCGCAGGGCACAGAGGTCGTATACGTACTCTGCACCAACGGCGACAAGGGCACAGGCGACCTGGACATGACATCAACGCGACTAGCGGAGATTCGCGAGGTCGAGCAGGCCGAGGCCGCCGCAGACCTGAGAGTCAAAGAAGTCATCTACCTGCGACACCCTGACGGCGAACTCGAAGACGATAAAGAGTTCCGTGGCGAGGTGGTGCGGGCGATTCGCCAACACAAGCCGGATGTTGTGCTAACTCCTGACCCCATGCGCAGAGGGTTCTATCTTCATCGCGATCACAGGATATGCGGTCAGGTGACCATTGACGCGACATACCCTTACGCTCGCGACCACCTGCACTACCCCGAACACGCCCAGGAAGGCTTGGAGACCCACAAGGTCGCCGACATTTTGCTGTGGGGAACCGAAGAGCCGGACACTTTTATCGACATCACAGACACCATCGAGCGCAAAATATCGTCGCTTAAAAAGCACGTTTCCCAGGTTTCATCCGATGAGGGCCAGGACGTCGGAGACTTCGTGAAAGCCAACGGCTTGCGAATCGGCCAACGTGCCGACATGCCCTACGGCGAAGCCTTCCGGCGAATCCAGATACGCAACTAGAGCCGTGTACGACATCCATGCCCACATATTGCCCGGCGTCGACGACGGCGCGAAGACTCCAGAGGACACCGTAAAGATGGCCCAGGTTGCGGCTGACACCGGCACAAAGATCATTCTCGCAACGCCCCATCGCAAGGACGTGACAGAGGGATCCTCCGTGGCCCACATCCGAGAGTTAATCGAAGACATGAACGAGCGCATCACGGCCCAGGGGAATGACCTGAAACTGGTGTTGGGCATGGAAAATCACCTGGACGTGGACCTTCCTGACGAGATCGAGGCCGGCCGCGCTTTACCCATGAACAGCTCCAGGTACATGCTGGTCGAGATGCCCTTCTTCGGCAGACCCAACTACATCGAGGACGTTCTGTTCAAGGTGCAACTACAAGGCATAACGCCTGTGTTGGCCCACCCTGAACGCATCGAAGCTTTCCAGCACGACATCGACCTGCTTGCGAGCTTCGTCGAGCGTGGGATGTTAACTCAGGTGACTGCCGGAAGCGTTATCGGTTTTTTCGGGAAGCGGGTCCAAGCCATCACCAACAACATGCTTCAACGGAACCTCGTCCACGTCTTGGCTTCAGACACCCATTTCCCCGACGGCCCCCGCTCTCCCAAGTTGGGCATCGGTATCAATTCGGCATCAAAGTTTGTGGGACAAGATGCTGCAATGGCAATGGTTGTTAACACCCCAAAGGCCATCCTGGAGGATAGCTCCTTTGAAGTCGCGCGGCCTCGCGAGCGCGTAGCAATCCGCCGGTGGTGGAAGTTCTGGGGCTAGCTATCGACCTTAGTTACGCTATCCGTGCCCATACACTGATGGTTAAAGGCTGACCACCCCCGCTCACAGAACCAACGACGTGCGCCGCAGAACAGTCGTCACGCGAGCGATAAGCTCCTTGATTCCTAAGGGCTTGACCAGATAGTCGTCTGCGCCTAGCTCTAGGCCTTTGATTATGTCCTGTTTGGCGCTGTACACCGTCAGCATTATCACCGGAGTCTCTGAGACTCGTCGAAGCCTAGCGAGCGTCTCCCAGCCATCCATGACCGGCATATTGACGTCCAGCATGATGATGTTTGGCTGAGTGAGATAATACGCGTCGAGGCCCTGAGGGCCATCGAAGGCCGAATGAGTTATGAAACCTTCTTTGTCGAGCACTCGGGCCACAATTTCGCTTATGGAGGGGTCGTCCTCGATAATGAGGAAGCTGGGCCTTACGTTTTCGTCGTCTGACAAACCCGAATCCTTTCCAACTCTCCCGCAAACCGTGGAGACATGCGAGGACGACTCAAATCAGCGCTACGAGTTTGGGCTCTGATAGGCAAATCACAAAGGCAGCCGCCCCACCCTGTATCGCCCTTGCGTCGTGGCCCCAGTTGCTCTCATTTCAGTTAGAAGTTAAAACTTATAAAGTTGGACAATTTCTCAGGAGTATAAACTATGAACTCGCTGGAAAATCAGGTAGCGATAGTGACTGGCGGAGCTATGGGCATCGGCGGCGCGACGTCGAGAATCCTCGCCGATTCGGGCGCGAAAGTCCTGATTGCGGACATCGCTATAGAATCCGCCGAGACAAACGCTCGCGCAATCCGCGAACGTGGGGGAACCGTGCTGGTTGTCGAAGCCGACGTCAGCAAAGCTTTGAGCATCAAAAACATGATAGACCACGCCATCGAGGAGTGGGGCAGGCTCGACATTCTGGTGAACAACGCATACAACGCGCCCTTCGGCGGAAACCAAAATGTGGTCGACACAACCGAGGAACAGTGGGACGCAGGCATGGCCCTGCTGGTAAAAGCGATATTCCTGGGGGCCAAATACGCCGTGCCGCACATGGAGAATCAAGGGAGCGGCAGCATAATCAACATATCGTCGGTCCACGGCATGTTGACGGCGCCTGGGAGCCTGATCTATGAGGCCGGAAAGTCGGCGGTCATCGGGGCCACTCGGCAGATGGCAACCGAGTTCGGGCCGATGGGCATTCGGGTCAACGCCATCTGCCCCGGCCACATCGTCACCGAGCGGGTCCAACCCCAGTGGGACGCTAATCCGTCGGGGCTGAAATTCTTTGAGAATCAGTACCCTCTTCGCAAGGTGGGCAAGCCGGATGACATTGCAAACGCAGTCGGATTTCTCTGCTCTGACGCGGCCTCCTTCATCACCGGTCACTCGCTGGTGGTGGATGGCGGACTGACCATCCAGCTTCAGGAGAATTTCGGAGTCCAACAGGCCCATTTCCTAAACGAAAATCCCGACACGACGCTACCATACTGACGTGAGCCAGACGCCCGTTGACGAGGGATGCCCACCTTGCTACACTCGCGCCAGCGTTAGGGCCAATCGGCGGCCATCAATGACACAAACTTGCCGACACCAAATGCTTAAGGAGGGCAGATAATGACTACGCACTCTACGATGAACAAAGACACATTGCTGTGGATGTACAGCACGATGGTCACCATCCGCAGGTTCGAGGAGCAGTCGCGCCGCGAGGCCGACGCAGGCAAACTTCGGGGCATGCACTCGTCCATCGGTCAGGAGGCTGTCCCGACAGGCATATCTGCCCATCTCCGCGATAACGACTTCGTCCTGGGAACCCATCGCAGTCACCACCACTGCATCGCCAAAGGCGTCGACATCAACGAGATGATGGCCGAGCTTTTGGGCAAGGCCACAGGCACCAACAGTGGCAAGGGCGGAACGATGCACATCGCCGACATCAACAAGGGGATGTTGGGAGCCAACGGCGTCGTCGGCTCCAACATCCCTGTTGCCACGGGCGTCGGCCTCAGCGCGAAGGTTCGGGGGACAGATCAGGTGAGCGTCGTGTTCTTCGGCGACGGCGCATCCAGTCAAGGCGTCCTTCACGAGTCCATGAACCTCGCCAGCATCTGGAAACTACCTGTTCTCTTCGTGTGCGAAAACAATCGTTACGCAGAATCGACGCCGTTCGAGTTCACAGTCGCGGGCGGTTCGATTTCAAACCGAGCGGCAGGGTACGACATCCCCGGCGTGTCGGTCGACGGCCAGTCGGTTCTGGAAATGTTCGAGGTTGGAGGCGAGGCGGTGGCCCGGGCCCGCAGAGGCGATGGCCCGACCCTCATCGAAGCCCAGACCTACCGATATCACGGACACTTCGGGGCCGACGACCCCCTCGGTTATCGATCCGAGGAAGAGCAAGAATACTACATGGACCGCGACTGCATCAAGCAATTGACGGCCCACATCATCGAGAACGGATTCGCTGGAGAGGACGACCTGCAAAGCCTGGATGAGAAGGCCCTGGCGGCCATCGCGGAGGCAGTCCGGTTTGCCGACGAAAGTCCCTTCCCCGATGACACCGATCTCCTGACCGACGTTTACAACACGTACGCCTAGCATTGCGCCGACACCAGATCAGGGGCGGTTTTGAGACCCTCCCCTGCGCCTACTCATTACGATAATCCCAGGGGAGGAAAACATGGTACAGGCCCAGGCTGTCAGACAGCTTTCATATATTCAGGCGGTCAACGAAGCGATCCGGCAGGAGATGGAGCGCGACGAAACGGTCATCGTCATGGGCGAGGACATCGCAGGGGGCGGAGACCGCGAGGACAAGCAGGACGCTTGGGGCGGCCCGATGCGGCTCACCAAGGGGCTTGTCGGAGACTTCGGACGCCAACGCATCCGGGACACACCCATCTCCGAGGCTGGATTCGTCGGGGCTGGCGTGGGCGCCGCAGCCTCTGGGTTGAGGCCTGTGGTGGACCTTATGTACGTCAGTTTTTTCGGTGTCTGTGCGGATCAGATCACCAACAACGCCGCCAAGATTCACTACATGTTCGGCGGCAAGGTCAACATACCCCTAACCATCATGACCGGCATCGGCGCGGGGACCAACTCCGCGGCGCAGCACTCCGAAACGCTGTACTCGATCTTCACCCACTTCCCCGGCCTCAAGTGCGTTGTGCCCTCGGACCCCTACACCGCCAAGGGCCTGATGATCGCGGCCATTCGGGACAACGACCCGGTGATCGTGTTCAACAACCGCCAGCTTATGGGCATCAGGTTTGACGTGGATGTCCCAGAGGAAGCGTACGAAGTTGAAATAGGCAAGTCCAATATCGCCAAAGAAGGAACAGACGTGACCCTGGTGGGCATCGGCTACACCACAAAGGTTTGCTTGGATGCCGCCGCCGAACTCGAGGCCCAAGGCCACTCCGCTGAGGTGCTGGACCTGCTATCACTGTCTCCTATGGACGACGAAGCGATTCTCGAGTCGGTTCAAAAGACACGCAAGATCGTCATCGTGGACGAGGACTACCCTCGATGCTCCATCGCCAGCGACATATCGGCTCTGGTGGCTGAGCAGGCGTTCGATTATCTGGACGCACCGCCGCGTCGGGTCAACCCGCCTCATGCTCCTGTGCCGTACAGCCGACCGTTGGAGGCCCTGTGGGTACCCAACAAGGACACGGTGGTCGAGGCCGCGCTGGGCGTTCTGGAATAGGGGGAACCTGTGGCTACACGAATCGTAATGCCCAGACTCGGTGATTTCATGACGGAGGGCACCGTTGTGCGACTGGCTAAGGCCCAGGGAGACAACGTGGGTCAGGGCGAGGTGATCGCCGAAATCGAGACCGAAAAGCTGAACTACGACCTTGAGGCCACCGAAGGCGGTGTCTTCCATCCCGTAGTGGATGAAGGAGCCACCGTCGCTGTCGATGGACTGATCGGGTACTTGCTGGCCGAGGGTGAAGCCGTCCCTGAGCCTCCACAGGCCCAAACTCCCTCCAGCGCCGGGTCAAGGGCTGCGGCAATCCCGCCGCCTCGAAGTCGTCCCGCTGCAGCCACGGACGGAGACGTCGTGCCTTCGACGCCCGGAGCCCGCCGTCTGGCGGCTAACCTTGAAATCGACCTCAGCCAGGTCACGCCATCCGGCCCCAGAGGCCGGATTGTGGAAGCCGACGTTCGAGCCTTCGCAGAGCAACAGCAAGCGGATGCTGCCCCGGACCTACCGCGCGGACTGCCGGAGCCTTCTGAGTCGAAGCCCCTCCGGGGCATGCGTCAGACTATCGCTCGACATATGAAAGACAGCCTTGCCAACTCGGCCCAGCTATCCTACTCGCTGGAGTTGGACGTCACAGAGGCTCAGAGGTTGCGCCGCGAAGCGTCTCAGGGTCAGGACACCATCACACTGGCTGACGTTTTGATGAAAGCATGCGCCGAGACATTGAAGCGCGTCGGAGCCGTCAACTCGGTTCTTGTCGATGGGACAGCGCATTATTTTGATCAGGTCAACATCGGCCTAGCTGTGGCGCTGGGAGACGGTCTCATCGTGCCAGTAATCAGAGACGTTGGACAATTGAACCTCCAACAGATTTCCGAAGCCACAACCGACGTGTCCGCCAAAGCACGCGACAGCAAACTTACCGTCAACGATGTTGTTGGAGCAACCTTTACAATAAGCGTTTTGGGAACCGTTGACGTATTCACGCCCATCCTAAATCCGCCTGAGAACGGCATCCTGGGCGTGGGTCGAAGCGTCCAAAAGCCGGTCGTTCGAGACGGAGAGATCGTGATCCGTGAGATGTTGACCGTCACTCTAACGGCAGACCACCAAGTAATCGACGGCGCCATAGCCGCGAGCTTCATGCGTAGGCTTCAGGCTACTGTGGAGCGGCCCGCCGCGCTGTTCCGATAACGCGAGCTATCAGCCGTCGGCCGGTGTCCAACCTGAGACCGCAGTCGAAGGGTCTGGTCGACAGTAGAACATAGTTGCCCCATATACGACCAGATGCTTCGCTCCACTCAGAGTGGCGGCTGGATATTTCTGTCAGGAAAAAGAACTTTGGAATACACGCGGTTAGGAAAATCAGGGCTTAAAGTCTCCAGGATTTGCTTGGGGACAAATATGTTCGGCGCGGGGTATGTTGATGACGCCCGGGCTATCGGCGTGGTCGACGCCGCGTTTGAGCACGGAATCAACTTCATCGACACAGCCGACGCCTACCACGAGGGTCACTCGGAGCAGGTCGTCGGAAAGGCGGTGGAGGGCCATCGCCACGATTTCGTGGTCGCCACCAAGGGGTTCATCGCCACAGGACAGGGTCCCAACGACGTTGGCCTCTCTCGCAAGCACTTGATGGACGCGGTGGATGGCAGTCTTCGCAGGCTGGGCACTGATTACATTGACCTTTATCAGGTTCATTACTGGGACCCGGACACTCCCCTGGAAGAGACGTTAGGCACGTTGGACAGCCTTGTGCAGCAGGGGAAGATTCGCTACCTGGGATGCTCCAACTTCGCCGCGTGGCAGTTGACGCGAGCGCTGTGGGTCAGCGACAAGAACGGCTTCCAGCGGTTCGAGTCGGTGCAGCCTGAATACAACTTCGGCAAACGAGACATCGAGACCGAGCTATTCCCGGCCTGCGACGACCAAGGAATCGGCATCATTCCCTTTCAGGTATTCATGGCCGGACTGCTCACTGCTACTTACGATCCGAACACCCAGCCGCCAAAGGACAGCCACATGGCGTCCCGTCACGCGGCGCGGGCCAAGAACACCTACTGGAATAAGCGCAATTTCGCCATCGTCGATAGCCTAAAGTCAGAGGCGTCGGAGTTGGATGTTTCGGTCCCTCAACTCGTGCTGGCGTGGACTTTGGCAAGGCCTCAGATAACGTCAGTCATTGTCGGATCGTCCCGTCCTGAGCAGGTTGCCAGCAACGCCGCGGCTGTGGATGTGAGTCTGCCTGAGCAGGTTCTGGAGAGGCTAGACGCCCTTTAATCGAGACTATCAGCCGTCAGGAGCGAAGCTCGTCAACGTCGATTTGGAAAGAACTGCGGCCTACAGATTGGAACTCGAAGGACGGCTCAGGCTCAGGCCTGCGAGCTACCACAGTCAGGACAAACCCGAAGACGCCACTACCAGCAAGTATCACGCCAAGCATGGCAATCCTGGCCGCCCTGAGCGACCACCCCGTAAAAAGCAAAGATAAGCGCAAAGATTTCCACCGCCGATATCATGATGCCCTTGAGCATAGAAATCAGTTGATCTCCCTGGTGACTCAAACTCGCGTTTCAGTGTACCATCTCTGCTGAGAGTGCTTAAGCAAAATTCTGACACCCTTACGAGGCGAACCATGCAGATCACCCCCCACGTTTACAACATGCACATCGACGACGGAGCAACCTCCCATCCTGGCGGGAGCAACAACTTCTTCGTCGGCGACCCCTCCGAAGAGATGATCCTCATCGACACCGGAGACTACGAGCGTGAGTGGACCCGCTCGATCCTGGATTACTACGATGAGCTGGGAAAGCCGAAGATCACTGCCGTCGTCATCACCCACGGCCACGGAGACCACACAGGCGGACTGGACAGGATTCACGAGGTCATGCAGGCTCCGGTTCGATGCCATCCCAAGCTTGTGAAACATCTCCAGAAGTTGTTGGACGACGAGGACGCGGTTGTCGCGCTGAAGTCGCGAGAGCGCATCGTCACAGGCGGCGGCGTGGGCCTTCGAGCGCTGTTCACACCCGGCCACGAGGTTGACCACGTGTGCTACTACCTGCGCGAGGACCGAGTGATGTTCACCGGTGACACGGTTCTGGGCGCCAGCTCAACATCGGTCGGAGACCTGGCCGCCTACATGAAATCACTGGAGCTTTTGACGAAGTTCAAGCACGACACCATTTGCCCAGCCCATGGCCCAGTGGTTCCGGCGCCCAGAGGAGCGAACCTCGTCCGCTGGCAGTACGAACACCGTATGGGTAGAGAGCGTCAGGTAGTGGCGGCTCTGGAGAAGGGCATTTCCGAAGTGTCGAAGATCACATCCGACATGTATCCGAAAAACCTGAAGAAGGGGTTACGTCCCTCGGCAGAGCGCAACGTCAACACCCACCTCCGAAAGCTCATCAAAGAGGAATCCGTCGAGGAAACGCCGGCCAGTTTCAAGCTGAAGAATTAAGTCTCATTCTCAGTCTGTCACTCTTGAGCCTGATCAATCTCCTGCTGGTCTCTGAACCTTGCGGACACGTCTCGCAACAGGCGCAGACCGTTGGCGGCCACGATGCTCGCCCCAATCGCGATTGCAACGGGCGCGCCCAACCATGCGGCTGTGGCGCCGGTCTGGAAACCTGTGACGTTCGATAGGCCAAATCCGAAGGATTGGACGCTCAGCACCCTACCCCGCATGTCGTCCGGCACGCTGGTCTGGAGCCTCGTTTCCAGAATTGTGAATGAATAGGCCCCCATGAAGTGCGCCATCCCCAGCAGAACCAACGACACGAGGAACCACGGCGACCAGGCGAACAGTATCAGGAACACGCCGAGGCCGATGTAGCCTGCGATCATCAGTCGCGCCATATTGGTGATGTCACTGCGGATCGATAGAATCAGCGACGCAATCAGCGCGCCCACGCTGCCCGCAGAGTACAGATATCCCAGGCCTGTTGGGCCGACCTCCAGAACGTCGCGGGCCATCACTGGCAGCATCGTCTCGTGACCCCATCCGAAGACCTCTCCAATCAGCCCTAATATAATGAGAGAGCGCACGATAGGCGTGGTGATGACGTAGCGCAGTCCTGCGCTGAGGTCTTGAAGCGGCGATGTCCGCTCCGTTCGTTTGCGAGGCTCAACGCCTCGTAGGGAGACCATTAGAGAAGCCGCAGCAAACCCGGCGCATCCCATAACAATATAGGTCCATCCGATGTCTGCTCTCTCCACCACGAAACCGACCACCGGAGGCATGATTATCCCCATGATGGTGAATGCGGCGATGGTCGCCGCGTTGGCAGCCAGCAGGTTAGACCTGCCCACCAGGTCTAAAATCAACGTGTGAGTGGCTGTGATCTTCACTGAAGCCGCCAGTCCGCGAAGGAACGCTATCACCAATACGTGCCACAGGGCGATATGCTCGGAGAAGATCAAAAACGCGATGGTGAACGAGAAACCCATCTGCACGATCAAGCCTGCGATTATCAGCTTCCGCTTGTCCATGCGATCCACGATCACTCCGGCGAACAGGCTAGCCGACGCTAGAGCCAAACCGCCCATGCCGGCGGTCGCCCCCACCCAGAAAGGCGAGTCTGTGAGCGTCAGAGCCAGCCATCCGCTCACAGTGAAATAGCTGATCACCGCCACCTCATCTAAGAGAATGACCAGCCACATCAGCCTGAATTTTGGGTTATGGAGTAATAGCCACATATCGTTTCGGGGGCCAGGAATTGCCTTTTTGTGCCTCCAAGAAAAAAAAGGTCGTGCGCGAGCGTCGGATTTCCTAATATACGACCAGAAATTTCCACCGATTCAGCATGACAAATGCTCAGGCGCCGGCGCAAGTGATCAAATTTCAGATTCGGTGACGGGCTGCTACCTGAATATTGCGGACACGCCCCTCAACATGATCAATCCTAAGACGGCCACAATTCCTGACCCGAAGGCGACAGTTATTGGCGCGCCCAGTAGAGCAGTGTCCATCCAGAAAACCCAGCCTCCAATAGCGCCTTAAGATATCCTGTGAGGCTGACCAGTGATGGACCAAGTTTGCAATACCCGCGCATTCGAGAAACCAACCAACACGAATTGAAGGCCCACCACCCTGACCCGCATCGCCCTTGACACTCTGTTTTGGAGCAGAGTGTCCATAATCGCGTAGGAGCTCGTTCGCATGAAGTACGCAATCGCCATCAGTGCAGCAGACAAAACAAGCCACGGCGACCAGGCGAAGATCATCATTGATACGGCCATAAAAATGTAGGCGACCATCATCAGCCGTGGCTGGCTCTTGATGTCTTTGTGGATCGAGAGAAACAGCAACGATACCAGGGCGCCAAGTCCGGCTGCTAACCCAACAAACCTCCAACTAGCCCGGTAAATCTTCCGCAAATCGAATGCACTCCCCAACAGGGCTTGCCGGTAATCCCAACCAAATACCTCGACGACCGAACCCAAAATAAGTAGAGCCCATACGATTGGATTACTGGCGACATACCGCAATCCGGCAT
>Ga0207966_1000425_pt1 | contig 24252 bp, 25 predicted proteins | sample Knorr_S23_td_NAD_FD_185611 | JGI IMG/M metagenome (GOLD analysis project Ga0207966, IMG submission 185611) | Marine microbial communities from Southern Atlantic Ocean transect - Knorr_S23_td_NADW_ad_2500m_LV_B (SPAdes) (version 2) | ecosystem: Environmental > Aquatic > Marine > Oceanic | place...
TCGGTTCCTCTTTAGCTTCTGCTACTTCTTCTTTCGGTTCCTCTGCTTTCGGTTCCTCTTTAGCTTCTGCTACTTCTTCTTTCGGTTCCTCTGCTTTCGAGCTTTTTAACTGTTTTTCATTGTTTTTCAAGCTTAATCCTAATCTTCTTCTTTCTGGATCTAAAGATACTACTGTGACTTCTACTTCCTGATCAACAGAAACAATATCTGCTGGATTAACATCTTCTAAATCAGAAAGCTCTGATATATGAATTAATCCTTCTACACCCATATCTTGTATTCTTGCAAAGACTCCAAATTCCACTATTCTTGTAACTAAAGCCTTAACTTTTGATCCGACAGGCATATTATTACTAATCTCATCCCAAGGCCCAGGTGTTAATCTTTTTAAACTTAATGCTATTCTTTTATTTTCCCTATCTAAATGAAGTATATAAACATCCAATTCTTGTCCAACCTCAACAACTTCACTTGGTGAATTCAATTTATTCCATGATAATTCTGATATATGGATTAAACCATCAGCACCATTAATATCTACAAATGCTCCAAAAGAACTTAATCCAATTATTTTTGCTTGTATAATCTGGCCTTCTACTAAATCTAACATTACTTTTTGTTTAGCTTTTTCTTTTAATTCCTGCATTAATGCTCTTTCAGATAATATTGCCCTATTTCTCGTCTGATCTACTTCCAATACTTTTAAAGAAATCTTGTTATTAATATTTTTTTCTAAATTTTTTCTCCCTGTCACATCTACTTCCACAGAAGAATCCGTTACATTTTCATCTGGAACAAAATAAGAAAGAAGTTGAGATGAAGGAATAAAACCTTGAACTCCTTTAATATCAATCATAGCTCCACCTTTATTAGATCCCAATATAAGGCCTTCAACTGGTTCATCTAAATTTTGTGCTTTCTCTAAAATATCCCAACCTTCCCTAACTAAAGCTTTGTCATATGAATAAATTGGGGTAGCATCAGTACCTTTGAAAAACCCAGTTTTTAAAACCATTACAGTTAATTCAGCTCCAATATTAAGGTTTTCTAACTTCTCTGGATCTAGATATCGCATTTCTGATTTTGGAATCAAACCTTCAGATTTACCACCCAAGTTCAACAATACGCCTTCGTAATTTATCTCCATAACGGTTCCAGTTAAAACCTGCCCACGGTTAATTTTAACTACATCTTTTTCGTGGTCATCCAAAAGCTTGGATAATTCATCTTGATTATTAATTTTATTTTCCTCGAAATTAAATTTAATATAAAATTGCGAACTATATTATATTGTTAGAAGCTACTGAAGTAAATACCTTTGAGAGTTTAATCCTGGCAATTACTTATTGTCCCATATCGTTGCCAATAGAGTATCGTCAGCGCAAAAGCGTTTCACTTCCGTGTTCGGGATGGGAACGGGTGGGTCAACTTCGCTAAAATCACCAGGAAATAAGATTATAAATACAAATGTCACAACAAGTCAATTATAATAATAATTAAATTTCAAAACATTCTAATGTTAAATTTAATTAAACAAATAATCAAAATTAAATATAAATTCTTATATATCTATATATCTTTTTTCCTTCTATTTATTTCATTATTTAGTTTTTTATTTATATATCAAAGTACAAAAAATGAAAACATTGAACTAAAAGTAATTGATGAAAAAAATTCTATGGCACCAAGTTTCACATCAACCACTTTAACTGGAGATAAATACATATTAGATTTTAATAACCAAAAACCAACAATAATCACTTTTTGGGCATCTTGGTGCCCTCCATGCAGAGAAGAATTACCTATATTGGAGAATATATATAAAGAAAATCAAAATATAAGAATTTTAGGTGTAAATATGGATAGTAATATCGATGATGCTAAATCATTTGTAAATCAATTCAATATTTCTTTTAATTCAGTCGTTGACAAAGAATTTATTACTATATCCTATGGCGTATCAAAAATCCCTGAAACATTCTTAATTAATAAAGATGGAAAAATAAAATATAGAATCTCAGGCAAATTAACATCTGAAAAACTAAAGACATTAATCAAAAATTTAAACTAACTATATTGAAAGATCTATTCTTGTACCGCTGTTAGCACTTTTACGGGTAGCTTCAGTAAATTCCATATATTTAACTCCTGTCTCAAAAGGGGTATGTGTTATCAACTCTTTTCCTCTAATTGCTGATATAAACTCTTCCTCTACTCTCCAATGAGACTGATAATTATCAGGTATTTCTATTTCACATAAATTCGTTTCACGATCCCCTTTATATAAAACATAGTCAACACAATCTAACATCAAAGTACCCTCTGTGCCAAATATCCATACACTATCTTTTTGAGCATTCCCCTGAACTGTACTCATTTTTATATTATATGTAGCCCCTATTTGCAAATCTCCTATTATATTTATATGATCTGGAATCTCAATGAAAGAATAATCTTTATTATTCTTTTTTGAATTGACAACTGTTTTAGCTCTGGAATATACATTTTTTGCAGGCCCTACCCATCTCATCATAGCCTCATACCAAATACCTAATTGCATGACATTCATACCGCTTAAATATAAATTATTTCTCCAATGATATTCAGATCCATAATCTGGATATCCAGCATTTACAGTCAGAGGAGTTTGATGACTAATCGAGATATCAATTTGTATAATTTCCCCTATTTCTTTCTCAGCTATAATTTTTCTTATATATTTATCAAATTTCAAAGTCATTGGACCTGGGACAATTTGTGCAATAAGCCCAGGAGATGCTTTTGATAAACTTAACATATCTTTAGCATTTTCATAACTATCAGTCATTCTTGCTTCAGTCATAACATGTTTACCATTATTTAAAGCAGCTTCTACAAGTGTTTTATGCATATATGGCCATGTTCCAATACAAACAGCATTTATATCCGAATCCTTTACCAAATCTATCCAATTAGAAAAAACTTTTTGTATTGTAAACTCATCAGCAACTTTCTGTCCAGATTCTCTTGATCTATTACAAACTGAAACGACTTCAACTCCATCCAGTTTTTGAAAATTTGGAATATGAAATTTTCTAGTATTTTCACCAGCACCAATAATACCTATTTTTATCTTGTCTTCCATTTATATACTCTCTACTTATGTTTATAATTTATGAATATTTATTTTATATTAAAATATTAATAAATATTAAAAAGGAAAAAAACTAATTAATAATCTAAATATGCTATCATCATTTCCTATAAAAGGAGAAATATATGAATTTTGCTGCTAATCTTACAATGCTTTTTACAGAATATGACTTTTTAGACAGATTCGAAAAAGCATATAAATATAACTTTAAAGCTGTAGAATATTTATTTCCATATGATTACAACCCTCAAGAATTAAAAAACTTATTAAATGAATTCAATCTAAAACAAGCTTTACATAACCTACCTGCTGGAGATTGGAATAACGGTGACAGAGGGATTGCATGTCACCCAGACAGAACAGACGAATTCAGAGAAGGTATTGATAAAGGGATCGAATATGCAAAAACATTAAATTGTAATCAGCTAAATTGCCTTATTGGAATACCACATGATGACATAAGTCAAAAAGAATTGAAAAATACAATAATCAGTAACCTCAGATATGCTTCTGATAAATTAAAAAATGCAGGAATTATATTATTAATAGAAGCAATTAATACTATAGATATACCCGGTTTTTATTTAAACACTACAAAACAAGCTAAAGAAATAATAAATGAAGTGAATTCAGACAATATATTCATTCAGTATGATATATATCATATGCAAATTATGGAAGGCAATCTTTCATTGACATTACGTAACAATATTGAAAAGATAAAACACATACAAATAGCTGATCATCCTGGTCGAAATGAACCTGGAACCGGGGAAATAAATTACAACTTTTTACTTAAATATATTCAATCTATAGGTTATAAAGGATATATAGGATGTGAGTACAATCCGTATAGTAACACTGAAGATGGATTAACGTGGTTAAATAAATATTAAATAAAGAAAATGCCATGAATGAAATTATAATTATTAACTTTACAGATCAAATACTTTCATTACACAATGAACATAAAATTGATCAATATACAAGCTTTGAAACTTTAAAAATTACAGGCCAACAAACTTGTTTTATAATTGTAAAATCATTATCAGATATCCCGGATACAAAATATGCAGCTAAGATAATCGATAAATCCAATATCTCTTTTTATCTAATTACAATTGACATGGAACCAGATTTAATAGAAAAAAACCCCATAACAAAATCTGTCAAAGCATTAATATCTGGATTTAACCAAAAAAACTTAATGTATAAACTTAATGAATTAATAAACATGGTATAAATTTTGTCAGAATTCTTTGATGTAGTGACACCAAAAGAAGCTATTAAAAAAAACTTTTTTCTGAAAAAAATTTCCCTGAAATGATTTCAGAAAAAGTGGATACGATTAACTCAGACGGTCGTATACTACATCCTGATATAAATCTTCCTCATTTCAACAGGTCTTCTATGGACGGTTATGCAATATATGCTAATAATTCAAACCGGGTGTCATTATCAACTCCAAATTACCTTGAGAGTATTGAGGAAATTAAAATGGGAGATGTTCCAAAACATAAAATAATTACTGGAAAAACATCTCGTATCTTTACTGGAAGAATGTTACTTAAAGGATCTAATGCTGTGATTATGGAGGAGGACACTGAAGAATTAGGAAATAATATGATAGAAATTAAAAAACCTGTTTCTATTGGCGAAAACATACTATATAAAGGATAAAGGTGAAGAAATAAAAAAGATGAACGAATAATCAATAAAGGTGCTAATAATGCCAAAAGATGTGTTGAATAGGCATCGGGTGCTAAACACATAGAAGCAGAATTAAAAAGCAACAAAACGATCGGAGATAAACCCGGAATGTCCAACTCTAACTAATCCGAGTTATGTACCATATGAATAAAATTATTGCAATATTCGTTATACTATTATTAACTAGTTGCACTTTTGGTAAAAAAAGAATTAAAATATTCTCAATTGAAAAACCAAGAGAAAAATTAGACTACCAATGCCAACTGCTTTACAACTTGAAGAATTAAAATGGATCGTCATTACAAGTGAAAATGCAGAAGAAGTATTTAGAAAATTAGAAGAAAAAGGAATTGATCCTGTATTATTTAGGTTAACAGATAAAGATTTTTAAATGATGGCAAAGAACTTTGCACAAATAAAACAAAAATTACAAGAAACAAACAATCTTTTAGAAGAATACAAGAAATACTACGAACCCAAGGAGGAAGAATAATGAAAATATTGTGTATATTGTATGACGACCCAAAAGACGGAATGCCTTCAAGCTATCCTGTGAAGAATCTTCCTAAATTGGAAAAATATCCTGATGGGATGACATTACCAACACCAAAAGCAATTGATTTTAATCCAGGTGAATTGTTAGGTTGTGTTTCAGGAGAGTTAGGATTAAGAAAGTTCTTAGAAGATGGAGGACACACATTAGTTGTTACTTCTGATAAAGATGCTGACGGTTGTGAAGCAGATAAAGAATTAGTTGACACTGATGTAGTAATATCACAACCATTTTGGCCTTACTATCTAACAAGAAAAAGAATGGAAAGTGCACCAAATTTAAAAATGGCAATTACAGCAGGAATAGGATCTGATCACGTAGACTTACAAGCGGCGATGGATCATAAAGTTGATGTAGTTGAAGTAACTTATTGTAATTCAAGATCAGTTTCAGAACATATTATTATGATGATTTTATCTTTAGTAAGAGATTATCACAATCAACACGCAATAGTAAAAGCAGGTGGTTGGGATATTGCTGATGCAGTTAAACGTTCTTATGATGTAGAAGGTATGCATGTAGGTACAGTTGCGGCAGGACGTATCGGTTATGATGTGTTAAGAAAAATGGCACCATTTGATGTACATCTACATTATTTTGATAGACATAGATTGCCTGAAGCAAAGGAAAAAGAATTAAATTTAACTTTCCATGATTCAGTAGAATCTTTAGTTGGTGCTTGTGATGTTATTAATATAAGTTGTCCATTACACCCTGAAACAGAAAATTTATTTAATGAAGAATTAATCAGTAAATGTAAACCAGGTGCGTATGTTATTAATACTGCTAGAGGAAAAATTGTTAATAGAGAAGCAATGGCAAAAGCATTAGAGTCAGGTCATATAAGTGGTTATGCTGGAGACGTTTGGTTTCCACAACCAGCACCTAACGACCATGTTTGGAGAACAATGCCAAATCACGGTATGACTCCACATACATCAGGAACATCTTTATCAGCACAGGCAAGATATGCCGCTGGTGTAAGAGAAATTTTAGAATGTTTCTTTGATAATGAACCAATAAGAAATCCATACTTAATTGTACAAAATGGAAAACTTGCTGGAATGGGTGCCCACTCTTATAGTAAGGGTAGTGCAACTGGGGGATCAGAAGAAGCGGCTAAATTTAAAAAATAATGTATGAATATAGAGCCAAGGTACTAAAAATTATTGATGGAGACACAGTTGATATTGATTTAGGTTTTAGTACATGGATTAAAAATGAACGTGTAAGAATAATGGGTATTGATACTCCTGAATAACACGCAAGAAATAAGATCGAAAAGAAATTTGGACTATTATCAAAAGCTAGATTAAAATCATTACAATGAATGTGCAGTGAAAATAGAGAAAATTTAACATTATTCCACACCTATCCTAAGTCTTTTATTACTTTTTCCTTTACTCTCATGTCCAATCATTTTAATATAACCAACTTCTGAAGTGTTATTAACATGAGTTCCTCCATCAGCTTGCAAATCCAATCCTTCTATATCAACTATTCTTACATATTTTATACCTTCGGGTAATAAATTAATTTTTGTGCGGATCAAATCTGGTATTTGAAACGCTTCTTCCCTTGGTAATTGATAAACTTTTATATCCCTTTTTTCAGAAACTTCTGCATTTATTTTCTCTTCTACTTCTTTTGAAAAATCAACAGACATTTCTTCCAATTCAAAATCCATTCTTCCCGACAAAGGTTTCATATCTCCTCCTGTTACTGAAGCTGAATAATCTCTCCAAATAACACCACACAAAATATGCAAAGCTGTATGAGTCCTCATAAGTTTATATCTTTTATTCCAATCAATAATTGAAAGAACTTCAGAATTAATTTCAGGTTTATCTCCATCTATTAAATGAACAATCTGCCCATCAATTCTTTTTAATCCTTTAACTAAGTACTCATTTTTCTCCCATAGTAATTTACCATGATCTGAAGGTTGCCCACCTCCACCAGGGTAAAATACCGTCTGATCTAAAATCACACCATGATCATTTAGATCCTGTACTTTTGATTTACATTCTCTGAGATAAGAGTCTGAATAACATAAAATTTCCATAACTATCCTTATATAAATTTATATTAATTATTTTATAATATTTCTTATAAAGGATTCTATTTATTATGAATGATTTTGACATAACCATAATTGGAGGAGGTATAGTAGGACTTGCAACAGCAATGTATGCTCAAAACAAATATCCAAAAAAATCTATTGCAGTATTTGAAAAGGAAAGTAGTTTAGCTAAACATCAAACCGGAAATAATAGTGGCGTAATACATGCAGGAATTTACTATCAACCAGATTCTCAAAAAGCTAAATTTTGCTGGCCAGGGTCATTATTATTAAGAAAATTTTGTGATGAACACAATATTGAATATGAGTTGTGTGGGAAATTAATTGTTGCCTCTGACGAATCAGAAATTAATAGTTTAGATAATCTTTTTGAAAGAGGCAAAAACAATGGAGTGAATGGACTCCAATTAGTTGATGAATCAAAAATAAATGAAATAGAACCATATGTAAGAGGAGTTAAAGGATTATGGAGCCCTAATACTGGAATAGTAGATTATATAAAACTTACTGAAGCTTATGCAAAAATTTTTCAATCTAAAGACGGGCAAATTTATAAAAACACGAAATTATTAAACATTCTGTCAGGTACAACTAATCTAATTTTAGAAACTAATAAAGGCGATTTTTCAGCTAAATATTTAATAAATTGTGCAGGTTTACATGCTGACAGGATTGCCCAAATGATGAAACTTGACACAGATGTCAGAATAGTTCCGTTCAGAGGAGAATATTTCACATTAACAGATGATGCGAAAAAAATGGTAAATGGATTGATTTATCCTGTACCTGACCCCGATTTACCATTCCTGGGTGTACATTTTACTAAAAGAATTAACAATGAAGTAGAGGCAGGCCCAAATGCAGTAATGGCATATTCCAGAGAAGGTTACAAAAAATTTGACATCAATCCATCAGATCTATTTGAATCATTCACTTATTTAGGATTCTGGAAAATGGTAAAAAATAATTGGAAAACAGGCTTAAGCGAACAATACAGATCATTAAATAAATTTAAATTTGTTCAATCTCTTCAAAAACTTATACCTGAAATAAAAAGTAAACATTTAACAAACCCTGGAGCAGGGGTAAGAGCACAGGCAATAGATAAAAATGGTAAATTATTACAAGATTTTAGTATTATTCATAGCTCAAATTCATTGCATATTCTAAGTGCTCCATCACCTGGCGCAACGTCTTCGCTTAAAATTGCTGAGCATTTAATGAGTGAATTAAATATCTAACTAATTATTGTAATTATCCCTTTATCTGCATCAACTTCGATCAAATCATTATCACTTATTAGTTCTGTTGAATTTTCAACTTCCAAAATTGTAGGTATATTATATTCTCTTGCGACTACCGCAGTATGAGATAAAGTACCCCCTGTTTCAGATATGATAGCTGATACTATTCCAAATAACGGAGTCCAGGAAGGATTAGTACTTATACAGACCATAATATCCCCTTCTTTTAACTTCGCTGAATCCTCAAATGATTTAATAATTTTAGCCGGGCCAATTGATTTACCAAGTGAAGCAGAAACACCCTTAAATATTTTAATTTTTTCCAATGTCTTTATAGACATAGACTCAGATTGATTAGCATCAATAGTGCCCAGATATTTAGGAGGTGTAATATTTTTAAATTTATTCATTTCTTTTTTACGTAAAAGAATTTGATTTTTAAAACCAACACTACCCGCTTCTTCTCTATATAGATTTAATTCGCTCATTTTTAAAAAAAATATATCCTCTGCTTCATCTATCAAAGCTTCTTCGTGCATTAATTTACCAATCTTTTTTATTGCTAAACTTAAAACAGATGAACTTGCTTGATCTATATAAAAAGAATGATCTTCTTTTAAATACCATATCTCTTTAAGTAAATCATATAACTCATGAAATTCTCCTATTTCTTTATCAGATGGTAAATTTGATAAAATCATATTTAAAGTTTGTTGGCGTAATTCAGCAGAATATTCAATACTCTTTGATTTATTTATACTCATTGGATATCGTTTTAAAATATTTAAAACAATTTGCGGGTCTTCAATCCATATAGAATCTTTTAAATCAAAACCAACAGATCTATATCCATGTAAATTAATAAATTCTAAAAATTCGTATAAAAATTTATTGGAATTATCAGATTTAAATTCAGTGTTATTAATTAAATTTAGAAAATCATGTGTGCTAGTTGAATCTAAAATATCTCTATATTTATGTACCAAATCATATAAAAATTTATCAATTTCTATACTTTTGTTATCTATACCATTAAACAAATTATAAAGATCAGAAAGTTTAAAATCCTCAATAAATTTTTTCAAAAACTTATAAAACTTATCTGTAGTATCATGAAGAGGTAAAACTACAAGAAAATGAATATGCCAATGTCTTTTGTGTAATTTCATTAAATTATCTAAAACATTTAAGCCAGATTTCAAATCATAAATAGTATCTATGTTTTTTTTCATTTCAGTAAGATCATTTATAATTTCTGGTAAATACTTAATTTTCCAATCCTCATCTAACCTGTTAACTAAGTTATTAACTTTCAAATTATGTATATTTTCGTCATCAATATTCTCTGCAGATGTTAAATTATTTGCATAGTACGTATATCCATTGATAACTTTACTAATTGATCTTTGTTCTCGGTTAAGGTATTTGTTTGCTTCATTAGCACCTTCTGATGTAGTCAAGTTCCGTATGCCCGTAGACAAAGGGGTTGTGGGTACAGGATTATGTCCACTTTCCCAAAGCCAAGTTAATTTCTTTTCAGACTCGGAAAATTTTGTCGGAAACCATTCTGGTAAATATATATAATTATTATCGTTATTTTTCATGGGTACTAATAAATATCCAAATAATTATACACCACAAAAAAATATGATTTGATATATATATATTTTATATGTATTCTATTAAACAGTGAAAAATAAACCCGTAACCTCAAATAATCGCAAATCTAAATCTAGATTTTCTAATCCTCTCACTTCTATAAATTTAAGCTCTGATTTTAAATACCTTTGGTTAGGTCAGGGAGGACAGGGATTTGCAATGTGGTCAGAAATGATTGCAAGAAACTGGCTAACATATCAAATCACAGGGTCAGCTCTGGCAATAGGTATTGTAAATTTATTCCGTGCAATTCCATTTGTTTCATTAGGTCTTTTTGGAGGTGTAATAGCAGACAGATTCCCAAAAAGAAAAACACTAATGATAATTCAATTCTGGTCATTATCTATTTATATCGTTATGTTGATATTAATTTCTACAGGAATAATAGAGTTATGGCATATTTATATCACAGCTTTCTGCCTAGGTTTAGGAATGGCTATAAACCAACCTCTTAGAACATCATTTATACCTCAAATGGTAGGGAAAGAGCATATGTTAAATGCTATGTCTCTAAATTCCATGGCTATGGGAGTAACAAGGTTAATTGGACCTGCAATTGTAGGTTATGTTATAGCAATATCAAATGATAATGTAGCACCAGCATATCTTCTGTCAGCTATAGCATACTTATTTGTGATTTTCACAACAATTAAAATTAATGATGCAGGAAATCCTACTCAGATACATAAAAATTCTCCTCTTAATGATTTCACTGATGGAATCAAATATATGTTTTCTGAAAACCGTACTGTTTTATGGTTGGTGATACTTGCATTGGGGCCATTAGCATTTGGATTTAGTTATATCAGTTTATTACCAGTATATGTGAATGTTAAATTAAATTTAGGTGCAGAAGCTTTTGGTGGAATTCAATCAATTTCTTCCATTGGGGCTTTAATAAGTGCTTCATTATTAGCATCATCTGGTAATTTAAAAATTAAAGGTAAATTATTATTTGGAACCACTCTTTTATATGGTGCAGGAGTCATCATAATGGGATATTCAAGTATTCTTCTAATATCATTTATTATTGCAATTTTCATTGGAGCTTCTCAATCAGTATTCAGAACATTAATATCTAGCACAATAGTAGATATTACTGATGAAAAATATAGAGGGAGAATGATAAGTATGACTATGTTAGATATGGGCATGGCATCCATTGCCTCTATAGTTGCAGGCAGAATCACAGACGTACTTGATATTACATATGGAATGTTATTTTGTGGAGTGCTGTGTATTATAATCGGATTACTAACTTTTATTTCACACAAAAAACTTTTTAAAATATAAAAATATAAATTGTTTAAATCATTCACTCTATTACTGCTAATATCTTTGACTTTAACTACATTATCCTGTGGGCAAAGTAATAACAGTGAAGTTAAAAATTTAAAAACACAAGTTGCTGCTCTGGAAAAACAAAAACTACAAAACCAAGTTAATGAACTTGAAAAAGAACTGAGCAAAGAGCAAGATTCAAAACCAAAATCCGATGAATCACCCAAAGCTAAAAGTACAGAGTCATCAAAACCAAAAACTATCGAAAGCATTATATATACAGACAAAAAATACGAGCCGTTTAACAGATATTTGGATATAAAAAATTTAAGACTTCTTGTACTCGATGGAGTGTCTGATGAAATAGTAATAAAAATTTCTAAAACTTATGAAAATATGTTTCAAGATAATGGCTCAATAGATCAGTCAAAAAGAGATACTCTACTAAATACACTGAAAAACAATTATGTATTCCAACGTGTAGGGGGAGCTAATCCAGATGCCTATGGAGGAGAACCGCCTTGTTGTCCTGATTATGCTCATCATATTAATCCAGGAAATATTAATGATTTTGCACACAATGCCTCAGATTACATTTGGGAGAAAAACCCTGAAGAATCTGAAAGGCAAACTATAGAAGTAATTGAACATTTACTGCATACAATTACTGATCAAGGATTCAGGCATGCCTTTCCAGAAACATGGGAATGGAATAACTCTAATTCACTGTTAAATATGGCCATGAATCAAGCGATAGAAAAAAAGATATATAACATCGAATCTTATAAATTTATCAAAAACATAGATCCTGTTGGATATAGAAAAACAATAGCTACAGAATATGCTTTTTGGATGATTTTATCTGCATGGAATATGTTTGAAACAGCAAAAATCAGTGCTAATGAAGAATGGAATTTAGACTCAGCTAAAGAACTGAAAGATAAACTAGATTTATCATGGAGACTTTATGAAGAAACTGTATTACCAGTCCTGTCTGTGCCTGATAAAAATTTAATTGCATCTTTATATTCAGATGATATATCTATGGAAGCAAAAACTAAACAAGAGGCAAAAAATAATGATATTGAAATTCAACCTACTTCCACTCAAATCAGTGTAGGGGGAGCTAATATAAAACTAGAACCAGGTAAAATCAAATTCCTGCCTAGAATACATAATGTACCTTCAGACAAAGCAAAAATAGTAGTAGATAGTATAGAAAAAGCTCGAGAATGGCTGCCTTTACCACCAGGTATCATAGGAAACAGATCAGGATTGTTAATACTGCAATTATGGTCTGACCAAAATAGTAATATTAAACAAATAGCTGAAGAAAGATGTTCTTATTTTGATGCACCTAAAAAAGAATGTATAAATGATTTAATTGAAATGATGCCTCGTGGTGGAATAGGAATGGCAAAAATTTCTGAAAATCCGTTAAGGTTTGAAATAGTTGGGCGTGATAATTATTGGAACCTTCCCCCAGATGAAAATGTATTTATGATCAGCACTCATGAATGGATGCATGTATATCAATATGCTCATGCTCTTGATTTACCCGATATATATGGCAGTCAAATCCCTTCTATAGGACCTATTTGGTTAACTGAAGGGATGGCTGATTATACCGGTTATAAAGTAACTGAAAAATACGGCAAGGTAAGTTACAAAAAATTTATCAAAAATATAATATATCATGTATCTAGTGTTAAAAACACTACTTTAATTCTTTCTGATTTTGAAACCCCGACTCAACAAGTACAGTGGGAGGAAAATGACAGAGAAACCCCATTAGCTGCAATAGGTATGCTTGCAGCAGCATATTTAGCGACAACCAGAACTGAAGAAAATGTATACCAGGGTTACTATGAAGATCTAAATAAATTTGGATATGAAAAATCATTTGAAGTAAACTTTGGAAGCACTCCATTAGAATTCTATAAAGAATTTGATGAATTTTTAAATAAATCTGACAAAGAAAAACAAAATATTTTAAAAGTTAATTAAATCAAACAAAATTAATTAATCAAACTTTAACATTTAAAAATTACTTACTGTATATTTATCAATATAAAAATTATACGGAGATAATATGAGTTCATATAATTACGATACTTTCCCTCTAGATTTCGATATGCAGGCATTTATTGATTTTCCAAATATCGCAAATGCAGGGACTAAAGCTCCAGATGGGAAAGTTTATAATTTACTTACCAATAAATGGGAACAATTATCTACTTACTGGAAAGAAAAAACAACAATCATAGAATTTGGATCAGTAACCTGATCAGAATGTGCCCTGGCGGCGCCAGGTTTTGATAAATTGGTCAAAGAATTTGGAGATAAATTTAATTTTATTTTCATTTACACAAGAGAAGCACATCCCGGAGAAAAAATACCTCATTTGGCATCTTTTGAACAAAAACTTGAACATGCAAAACTAATGACAGAAAAATATATCAACAGAACTATGTTAGTTGACTCTCTAGATGGAGATATTCATCATGCATATGGCAGACTTCCTAATATGACTTACATAGTTAACAGGTATGGAAATGTAATATATAAATCAGACTGGACAGATCCTTCAACAATTAAAATGGTTCTAGATCATTATCTTGATGAAAGAGAGATGCTTGCTAATAAAATAAGAGCTACTCCCTACTATGTTGAATGGCAACCAATGAGAAAAAACGATTCAGAAGAATTTATGACAATTCTATTAAGAGATGCCGGTCCAAAAGCAATAAAGGATTTCATAGAATCACAAAAAAATTATCAAGGGCCAGTTCAATCAAATTCTAACATCGGAAAAGCTACAGCAAAAAAACTTGAAGAATGGTTAGAAAAGCAGGATTATTAATATAAAAGGAGTTATATATCAAAGGCGCATATTTTAACGGTCACAACAAAATAAAAATAAACAATTTAGACCCTTATTCTGTATCAGGAAATGATGTCATTATAGAAATGAAAGCTTCAGGTTTATGTGGAAGTGATTTTCCAAAATACAGAGCTGAAACCCCAAGTAAATTTGTAGGAGGACACGAACCTTGCGGAATAATCACAGAACTAGGCTCAAATGTAAATAATCTATCTATTGGAGATAGAGTTATGATTCATCACTACTCTGGATGTAGAAAATGTAAAATGTGTAATATTGGATATACACAAATGTGCCTTAATGGAACAAAAGTTTTTGGCACAACTTACAATGGTGGTCATCAGGATTATATGAAAGTACCAGATTATACCTGCGTGCCTATGCCAGACAATCTTTCTTTTGCTGTTGGAGCTACCACAGCTTGTGGAACAGGAACAGCCTATCAGGCATTAGAAAAATTAAATATACCAAAAGGATCTACCCTTGCAATTTTTGGGCAAGGCCCAGTAGGATTAAGTGCAACAGCATTTGCAGCAGCAAATCAAATTAATGTCATAGCTATAGATGTCAATCCCTACCGCCTGCAGTTAGCTAAAGATATAGGGGCGAAATACATTATTAATTCAAAACAAAATAACACTCTAGATAATATTCTTGATATAACATCATCTGAAGGGTCTGAATATACTATGGAAGTTACTGGTATTCCTTCAGTAAGAAATCTAGCGTTAAATTCCACAGCAAACTGGGGAACTTTATGTTTTGTAGGTGAAGATTCCGGCAAAGATACTACAATTCAAATTAGTGCTCAAATTATACACAAGCAGTTAACAGTAAAAGGGTCATGGACTTTTGGTATTAATGAACTAGAAAATGCAGCAAAACACATAATAGATAATAATGTCCCAATTGAACAAATTATTACTCACAAATTTAACTTAAAAGAAATTGCACAAGCTTATGAAATATTTGAAAATGGTGAGTGTGGCAAAGTTATGATCGAATGGTAAATAAATTAAATGAAAAATGAAGAAAACCTAATCAGCAATTTCAAAATTAAAATCAATGAGATTTTCAAAAAAATAAGCTTATACTTATCAATAACTCTAGGATTGATTCTTATAATGTATTCTATAGCAGTTTACTATTTTAATTAGATTCAGATTTAAACAATGTAATTAAAATTCCTATAAATGCACCTACAAGGAAACCTAAAGCTAATATCCAAAAACTAAAAAATTGAATATTCCAAAAAAATATATTTAATACGCTAATATATGAAATATCAAAAGTTCCCATCATTCTTTTATCTGTTAACAATCCAAGTATAGTTGTCAGAACACATATTACGCCATTAACTCCAAATAATAATAGGATAAAATTTGAAATTCTTTTCACTCTACCATTTGGATCTTTTGTCATCATATCCGGTGTGTATATCTATCAAAACAGTGTTGCCTTTACTATTTTCTATTTGTGCTTTTTTTATTGCCTCTGATATTTCATGTACTTCTTTAACTTCTATTCCTATTGCACCCATACCCTCAGCAATCATAGCATAATTACCCTTCATATATGATACTCCAAATTTCTCTCTTGCATTTGGGAAACCTCCAGGGTATGTAGCCATTCCGCTATTATTTAAAATTATTGTAGTAATAGCTAATTTAGATCTTACAGCTGTTTCTATATCCAATCCTGACATTCCAAAAGCACCATCACCCATCAAATTCAAACAAAATTTATCTGGATTAGCTTTTTTTGCGCCAATCATTAGCGGTATGCTAAAACCTAAATGAGTAGTTTTCCCCCATCCGATATAACTATGCGGAACAGTTGCTTTGAAAAATGGAACAATCTGATCTCTTGGAGCACCTGCGTCATGAGTTACAATTGAATTTTCAAGATCAATTGAATTATTTATTTCATTAATTACTCTATATGGATTGATCGGTACTTCATCAGAGTTTAAATGAGAAGCCCATTCACTAAGCCATTGATTTTTTAAATTAGCAATTTTGTTAATATTACCATCAGAATCTTCTCTTCCATTTTCTCCTATTTTACTTTTGATTTCCTCAATCAATAACTCAATTGTTAATTTAGTATCTCCAGCCAAAATAACATCAGCAAAAAAATCTTTATTAATATCCTCATAATTATCAGAGTTATGAATTATAAATTTAGAATTCTGATCAATATTTTGACCATAAGGGGTGATTGTCATACTTGTTCCTAAAGCTAAAATAACATCAGTATTATCAAGCCATGTTCTTGCTTGTAAAGTTGTTGTCTGCACCCCCGCACCTAAAGCAAGAGGGTGATCTTCATTTATTGCTGATTTTCCTGGCATAGTTGTATAAACAGGTATTTTTGTTAATTCTGCCAAAGTTTTTAGCTGTTCAGAAGATCTGGAAAAAAGTACTCCCTGCCCTGCAATTATCAATGGATTTTTTGCTTTAAGCAGATTAGAAACTGCTAATTTTATATCTGTCATAGATGGAGAATGACACCCCTTAACAGGCGATTTATAATCATCAATATTAATATTAATTTCTGAAGCAGAGATATCAGCAGGAATCTCAACAACAACTGGCCCTGGGCGTCCATTCCTAATGCTGTGAAAAGCTCTTCTCATAACATCGATAACTTGTTCTGGTTTTGTAATACATTCAGCATTTTTTACAATGGCTTTATAATTAGCAGTAGCATTAAAATTGGGTCTTACTGAAATTTGATTCAAAGGGGGAGCTCCAGGAAGTATTAAAACAGGGATGTTATCAGCATATGCCTGACTTATGCCTCCCATACTATTCTCAGCTCCTGCCTGACTTTGCATAGAAAAAACGCCTATTTTTTCTCTATCACTTGTGCGGCTATACCCATCTGCAGCCATCATTGCCCCTCTTTCATGCCTAAACATAATTGGTCTAATTCCAATTTTAGACAAATCTTCAATTAAAGGATTATTAGGGAAACATGATATCCAGTCAATATTTTCCTTTTTTAATATTTGTGCTATTGCTTCTGATACATTCATTATTAAAAAGGGAGATCTCCAGAGCTAACTATAAATGATTGGGACGTTGATGCACTTTCTCTTATTTTTTTTACTGGTTTATATTCAGGCGAACTATTCCATTCATTCAAAGCATCTATTGAAGGAAATTCCAAAACAACACATCTGCCTTTAGGATCCCAATCTCCATTCCGTGTAATTATTTCTCCACCTCTGACTAAATATTTACCTCCATATTTCTTAATTGTATCAGGAACTAATTTCGTATATTCCTCATATTTTTGTTGATTATTCACTACAATATCGCTAATTACATAAATTTTCATATCATTAATTTATCCTATTTATAGAGTAATATGTGTTCCTGCTAATAAGACGAACACAACTATAATTGTCATAAGGCCACCAAACAAAGCTAACAAAGTCAAAGGTATAGCCTCCAAACCTACTTCAGACAAATCCCATAAGCCGATTTTTTTTCCAAATCTTCCTAATAATCCAGCTAATGTCTCCATAAGATGCTCCTTATAATTTAATTATAGATGAGGCAGAATTTCCTTTGAGAAAAATTTTATACTATTTTTATGATCTTTAATAGGCATATCCCCTAATCTGAAATTGGAAATTATTCCTCCTATTTCAAGTTTTTTCAATTTAAGAATTTCTTTTAAAACAGTTGAAGGAGAACCGTATATAACAGCATGCTTCAAGGTATTTCTGGGATCATCCAAAGCCTGTTTTATAGATTTATTTTCATCTGAAGTATTCAAATTATTTCTTGACCCAGAAATATGTGCTTGCATATTTGTAAATGCTTTTGTTGCAATAGATTCTGCCTGACTATCAGTATCAGCAACAACAATATTTCTCCAAATCCATGAATTCTCCAAATTATTATTTATATAATTATCATCATAATTATTTTCTCTAAGTGTCTTCTTATAACTAGCCACAAATTTTTCAGTATTTTCATACGTATGTGATACAAGCATAATTGCTCTACCATTTTTTGCCATTTCATTAACACTATTTAATGATGCGCAAGCTCTAATTACACTTGGACCATTTGGAGAGTATATTTTAGGTCGTATTTCAGGAATATCGAAATTCCATATTTTGCCATTAAATTTTTTTATATCACCATTCCAGATTCCAATTAAATTATTTTCTAACTCCAATAATCTATCTTGAGCTTCTTTTGGATCTACCCCAAATCCTCTATATTCAAAATAATTAAATGCACTTCCTCTTCCGATTCCTACTATCAATCTTCCTTTACTTAAATTATCAAGTAAGGATATTTGTTCAGCTAACTTGACGGGGTGATAAAAAGCTCCCTGTAAAGCTCCAAATCCTATTTTGATATTTTGTGTTTTAGCTATTAATGCTGCTGCAAAAATTAACGGATCAGTATATGCTACAGTACCGTCAAAATGATGTTCTCCCAGCCAAACAGAATGGAAGCCAAGTTTCTCAGACAAAACTCCAATTTCTAAACATTCATCTATTATCCTAGAATCATTTTCAGAAGAATTACTTTGATGAAATAAAAAATTACCTACTTTCATATATATATAGTATTTAATAATCTATTAAAATTACAACATATAATAATAATTAATTTGTATGAAAGATAGAAATTCATTGATTGAAAAAACAATTACTGAAGACAAAGATATACTGCTATGGGAATTTCTTAACCTTACAGAAGCTCTAAAACGGAAAACTCATGAAAATAAAACTTGTAAAAAAATACATAAAAAATGGAATCATAAAGAATGGGCAGACAGGCTAAAGATACCAAACCCCAATAACTATAAAAAATATAATTATTTTAATCCGACAAAAACTGATGAATTAGATGTAGTTAAAAATATTGCAGAACTTTTATATGATATTGAATTAGAAATAGAAAAATACTACATAAATAGTAATGGCAACAAGTACCATAAACTTTCTGAATTTTACAATTGGTTTACGAACGAAAAAAAATTAAACTTAAATACTAAAATAAATCAAGGATTCCCATCTAATCAGAGTATAGAAAATTTAATAGATAGCATTGACCTGTAAAAAAATTCTCAATCAAAATTTAAATGTTCTTTTTAAAGAAATCAAGAAAATTAAAGCATTTGCAATAATCCATATCCAAAAAAAAGACTGGTATAAAAATTCCTTAGAGTTCATATAAATTAATATTACAGATGTAATTCCCCAAACTGAGAATAAGAGGATAGCTAAAAATCTGTAATTTTGAACTCTTAATGGGTGAACATATTTTATGGGAAGAAAAGTACATATCAAAGATACAATCACAACAAATAAATTTACAATTTGCTCAGTTTGAAGGATATAAAAATACAAAATCAACAAATTCCATAAAGCCGGAAAACCATTGAAATAATTATCTTTTGTTTTTTGTTTAACATTTGCAAAGGTGTAACATGAGGCTACTAAAATCAAAATACAAATAGGATATGAAATTGCAGATGGTAAAAATTGAAATTTTATAATTATTATCACTGGTAAAATAACATAGTTAAAATAATCAACAATAGCATCTAAAATCACCCCATCAATCCTTGGAGCATACTTAGTAACTTCAAATCTTCTCGCTAAAAATCCATCAGTTCCATCTATAAACAAAGCTAATCCAAGATAAAAAAATGCATCTTTTAAGTTTTCTTCATATACTGCTGCAAGAGCAAAAAACCCACATACTATGCCAATAGTTGTATAAATATGTACGGAATATGCTCTTAATTTGGTTTTATTCATTTTAATGTCATTAATAATTCATTACATATTAATCTTTAATTAACTTATAAGGAAATAAAACAGGAGTTTTTGATTTATACAATTGATAATCATTATCCAAATCCCATCTTTCATCAGCTTGTTTTTCCAAAAGTCTCACACCTGAAATATAATTCAGCATAACAAACACAAAGAATGGAGAAATTAAACCAAGCCATCCAAAACCCGTATATACTGGAATACCAATAATAGCTAATCCTATCCAAACTAAAATTTCACCAAAATAATTTGGATGCCTGGAATATTTCCACAATCCTATTTGGATAAATCTACCCTTATTCTCTTTTTTGTTTTTGAATACACTTTTTTGTTTATCTGATATTATTTCAATAATAAATCCAACTATCCAAATCAAAATACCAATTATATCTATAAATGCTATACTCGTATTATTTACAGAAGTGAGAATAGTTAAAGCTCCAAATAAAGTAAACAAAACCCATAAACCCTGTAAATTCCAAGTGAACAAAAAGACTGAAAAATCTTTTTTTATCGTGACAAATCTACTATCTGACCCAGCTTTCCTTACTCTTAAAAAAAGAAAAACCCCTAATCTTAAAGCCCATACTACAATTAAAATTAATACAATAAAATGCCGTAAACTTTTAGTATCATTAATAAAAAAAGCTACTAAAGAAACAGTTACAAAAGTGATCGATCCTGTCAAATCAAAAAAATGTTCAGTTGATAACAGGTATGAAGGAATAAAAACAATCCATTGAAATAAAAAGATAATTATTGTACATAGTAAAAATAAACTTACTGACCCATACGTAACGCTATTCTGATCAACTATAGACGTTAATAAAAAACAAAATACAATTACTAGTAATGATAAAAATAAATTCTTAATTAAAGGCAAAAATAAAACATTAAATTAAAATAAATCGCGAAAGTATTATATACAAACATAAAGATAATTAAAATTTCATTTAATCTGAAATATTAATTTCAAGAAACTGATTTAAACTGTTAATATCTTTTAAATCTTTATCGTAAAGAAACACTTTGATTTTTAAAGATTCAGCAGAGCGTAAAGCCTCCAAATTATGTTCTATATAAAGTACTTCATTTATTGTTAAATCAAAATGTTTTAATAATATTTTATAATAATCTGAGTTTGATTTTTCAGGATTATGTTTTAATGTAAAAACTTCATAAGGTATCTTATCTAATCCATGTTCTATAAATTCTTCGTCATTTGCTCCAGTCAAAACTATTTTTCTATTTGGATAAGTTTCCAATAAATCAAATAAAGGCTCATAAATACCTTTGCCTGGAATTACTAAAGTATTAATTGCATCAACCAAAAGAACTTTCATAATAATTGCAATAGAATATATGTTGCTGCTCCTGCCAAATATCCAATAAGAGCAAGAAAGCTTATTTTTTTTATATACCATATAAAATTAATTTTCAAAATACCCATAACTGCAACACCGGCAGCTGATCCAATAACTAATAAACTGCCACCAGTACCAGCACAATAAGCTAAAAATTCCCAAAATTCCCCATCGATTGCATAAGGACCAGTAGAAGTTATCTCATACATACCCATAGCTCCTGCAACTAAAGGAACATTGTCTAAAATTGCAGATAAGAATCCTATGAAAATATTTATTAAATATAAATTGCCTATAACATCATCAAGTATAGTAGCTAAGTTATTTAAAATGCCACTTGATTGTAAACTGCTTACTGCAAGTAAAATACCCAAAAAGAAAAATACTGTGGAAATTTCTATTTTTGAAAGAGCTCCAGGTACTGTCAGTGAGTGTTTATGTATATGAGCTTTGCCCCGATGTATGATTTCTGTGACTAACCATAAAACGCCTAAACTTAATAACATTCCCATATAGGGAGGTAAATGAGTAACTGTTTTAAAGACTGGAACGAATAATAAACCTAGAACACCAAGAGTGAAAATAATATTTCTTTCATAAGGAATCACATCACTTGTATCTTCAGCAATCTTTCCAGTTTGTAGAGCACTTGTTTCTGGTCTTGAAATATTTTGCCCCCTATATTTAAAAGAAACATAAATTAATGGCACTATTATACAAACCAAACTTGGGAGGATAATTGCAGGAATAATATTCAATGATATCTGACCACCAATCCATAACATTATGGTAGTTATATCTCCAATTGGCGACCAAGCTCCTCCTGCGTTTGCAGCTAAAATCATAATCCCAGCAAAAAACAATAATTGTTCTCTGGATTTAATTAATTTTCCTAACAGTGCAGCCATAACTATAGCAGCGGTTAAATTATCCAATATAGCAGAAAAGAAAAAAGTAATTGTAGATAATATCCAAAGTAACTTTACAGCATCAGTAGTTTTTATCTTATCAGTTATCAATTTGAATCCCTGATGAGAATCAACCAATTCAACTATAGTCATTGCACCTAATAAAAAGAATACAATTTCACCTATATCAACCAAATGATGCGCTAATTCATTGTCAATAATTTTATAATCTGAAAAAGAAATTAATATAGTCCAGGTTAATACTCCAGTTATGAGTGCAATAGCAGCTTTATCAATCTTAAAATTATGCTCGAATGCTATAAAAAAATAACCTAAAGAAAAAACACTTATCAGTAAAATTTCCAAGTTTTGATACCTGTTTGAATATATTTTATTCCTATATTATCAACTAAATTATAGGGTTTAACAATTATTTATTGGTCTTTATAATTCCTTAATAATAAACAATCATTATGTATTAATAATTATGGATTAACATGAAAAACACACAATATATCTTTGGATCAATAGCTGTTCTTATAATTATTCTTTTAGTCGCATTATTCGGATATTTATCAAACCAACAAAATTTAACTAAAAACAAAATTGATAATTTATATACAAAAATTAATTCAGATAGAGATGATATAACTAAAATTAATAGTGTATTAGAAAATCAGACTACTCAGTTAGATGAACTGTTAAATTATATTTATAAAAATAATCCAGAATCTAATATTAAAAAAAATAACATTAAAATCACTAAAGATTTACCAGTAGAATTACCAAAAAAGGAAAAAGATTCTAAAATAAAAACAAATACAACAGATACTGAAAACACTAAACCAGACACAAGTGATACTAAAATATTAAACTCAACTTCAATCACTAACTCAAATCTCCAAAAAAGTACTGGGGAATGTTTACAGAAAAAAAATTTTATAGATGTAAATCCACATCCCTCTAATTCTACATACCAAGATCCTCAACTTGAAATAAATTGTAATGGCGATTACCTGGAAATTTATAGCAATGGAATACCAACTTTCGAATTCAAGAGTATTACACCAAATGCCTTATCAGAACAAAATCATAATTGGAAAATACCTCTTAATCCAAAATTATCTGACAAAAAAACAGATATTCCCTTACTTGGAACTGTAGCAATAGCTATTGACGGGCTACCTTATTATGGAGCAAACGAAGGACCACCTCAGGGATACGCAGATCCTTTTTTAGATCAAATATTAGATTTTTGCAACGGTCACACTGCACCACAAGGTGATTATCATTATCATGCGGTTCCTGATTGCATTCTTTCAGATAATATATCTCGAGTTATAGGATACTCACTAGATGGTTTTGAAATTATGTCTCCAAGTAATAATATTAAAAGCAGTTGGCAAAAAACTTCTACCGCTACCTCTGCTTGGGAAGCACATGAATTTATAGAAGGATCAGGTGGTTTAGATAAATGCAATGGAAGAATAGATGAAGATGGTGAGTACAGATATTATTCCACCTTTACATTTCCTTATATAATCGGATGCTACAATGGAATTATCGATGACACATTAAATACTCAAACACAACAAAACCCTGGACAAAACAATATGAG
>Ga0207966_1000427_pt1 | contig 24119 bp, 22 predicted proteins | sample Knorr_S23_td_NAD_FD_185611 | JGI IMG/M metagenome (GOLD analysis project Ga0207966, IMG submission 185611) | Marine microbial communities from Southern Atlantic Ocean transect - Knorr_S23_td_NADW_ad_2500m_LV_B (SPAdes) (version 2) | ecosystem: Environmental > Aquatic > Marine > Oceanic | place...
TTCAGACGTTACCAGACAGACCATTTCCTGAGTTCATTCCGTACTGGTAGCCGTTGAAGCCTGCACCAGACGTTACCAGCCGTTTTCTAATAGTCCGTTGGAGTAACTTAGGAGTAACCGCCTCAATCTAAGGAGTCGGCATCCTTGATGCTGAACATCGGTGGGGTGGGTTCGGGAGGAAGCGAGTTAGGGTTGATCGGGTTACCCATTGCGTCATGGTCACCAATGATGAAGGTGAAATCGCCGATGCCCGGAGCCTGTGACCCCGCATTCACTGTCGGCTTCCCGAAGCCACGGTCTGCAAGCCAAGTAGCAGCATATCGGGTTCAGACGACGCCCGTGCGCTACATGTTTCATTACTGGAAACGCCACATCAGGTAGAAATAGTTTCACAGCGACCGGAACAAGAAACTTTGGCATTTGATGAGCCGGTGATAGTCGACCACCGCGAGAACAGCTATTCCCATTATTGCGAAGGTTTTACTAATTCTGGCGACGACTATCATTGATTTCGGTTTACCTTTTAACCGACTTCGATGTTCGATCAGGATTTGCCAGCTACTGCAGCTAAGAAAACCGGAATTACCCTGTTCGTCTTTGCCTGATAGTCGGCGTACGGGGGGTAGGTGGCAACAGCGAGAGCCCAGAGTCTCTGTCTCTCGGCCGAGTCCTGGACCTCACGTACCTGCATCAAGTAAACGTTCGCTTCGTCACGAACTTCAACGTCGGGATTTGCCTTGAGGTTGAAGTACCACGATGGATGCTTCGGCGATCCACCCTGCGAAGCCACGAGAATGTAATTATCCCCGTCGGCAACTCGCATCAGGGGAGTCTTACGAACCCCGCCCGTCTGGTGCCCACGATTTGTGACAATTACGACGGGCATGCCGGATTCTTTCAGCGTTGTTCCTTCGGCACCATTGGTGCGTTCGTAAAGCTCAACCTGATCTCTGACCCACTTCGAGTTACTCGGGATATATTCGCCTTCGATTTTGGGTTCCTCGCTTTTAGTTAATCTTCGGGTCACTGATTACTTCTGAATCATTATCTATATCTGAATTTTTATTGCTCATGTCTCACAGCACTGTGAATATCTCAATTCACGATGTTCACGACTTAATGCCGTTGCTTAGGGACAGAATATGCGGAATTGTAACCGTAACAATGTTCTCAGCACCCCCACCCCCACATCCCTAAGTAACAAGGGGCGGGCACGGGTATCGGCGGTAGCTCTTGTCAGTACTTCCCGAAGCCGACTTAATCCGGGCTATTGGAGTAACTTCGCGAAAAGCCCCTGCATTTCTGCAAGGGCTTCTCCAGTTTGGTGGCAGTTTGGTGGGCGATGGGGGACTCGAACCTCCGACCCCCTGCTTGTAAGGCAGGTGCTCTAACCAACTGAGCTAATCGCCCAAACATGCTGGAAGATGTCACGGGCATCTTCATCACAAAACAAGCGACGCCCCGATCATATCGGAGCGCCACAGGAAGAATATGGCGCGCTTGGCGGGATTCGAACCCACGACCTCAGCCTTCGCAGGGCTGCGCTCTATCCAGCTGAGCTACAAGCGCACTGTGCGGTTGCCCGCTCGGCCGGGTGCGAAACCGACCGGTGAATATGTGGTGCCGAGGGCGAGAGTCGAACTCGCACGCCCTTGCGGGCACTACGCCCTGAACGTAGCGCGTCTGCCATTTCGCCACCCCGGCACAGTGTGTCCAGGCGCATCAGACCTGGTGGTGGGCGATGGGGGACTCGAACCTCCGACCTCTTGCGTGTGAAGCAAGCGCTCTAACCAACTGAGCTAATCGCCCGAATATGCAATTGTATCTCGCCCGACACCGGAAACCACAGGGCCAAATCCCAGTTGCGCGAGTAACGAACATGGTAGCGATGGTGGGACTTGAACCTACGACCTCACGCTTATGAAGCGCGCGCTCTAACCGACTGAGCTACATCGCCATTACATTCAACACACCCCGTGATTCACATCACAAACTGCAGTATTTCATGTTAGCCACGGGCCAATCACCGGTCAACGAACTAACGAGCGAGGTTAATCGTCTGCCGTGAGTCCAACGCGTCCCACCGCTAACGGTCCAGCCAGACGCCAAAGGGCCCCGGCGCACCTCGCGGAGACTGCACTGCGCGACTTGCTCACGCCAGTCACCTCACAAGTCGTCCGCCCATGCCCGAAGCCTGTCCTGCTTCCCTCCTTCGGGAGGGGTCAGGGGCCGCGTCGCAGACACACGCGATCAAGGAGGTCTCAGACGCCGGGGGCTAACGCCATTGCGACGCGCGACCAAGCAATCCGATTGCGCCCGGAGCTAAACTTGCCAGTCCCCGCTCTTCCCGCCGCTCTTGCTCAATAGCCTGAGCCCGTCGATCCGAATCGCCCGGTCAACCGCCTTGCACATGTCGTAAACCGTAAGCGCTGCAATGCTCGCACCGGTCAGCGCCTCCATCTCGACACCGGTCCTCCCCATCGAGCGGGCAGTGCTGGTCACAGATAGACCGATGCCATCATCGAGATCATCGAAATCAATCGTCACCTGGGTCAGAGCAATTGGGTGGCACAGCGGGATCAGGTCGGATGTTTTCTTTGCGGCCATCACACCGGCGATCCGCGCCACACCAAGCACGTCGCCCTTATCAAAACCGCCCGATTTGATCAGGTCGAAGGTCGCCTGCTGCATGTGGACCTCGCAGCCAGCCACCGCGACTCGCTCGGTGTTGTCCTTTCCGCCGACATCGACCATACGGGCCTTACCCGATTCGTCAATGTGGCTGAGTCCTCCAGAAGATTCAGTCATCCGAACAACTAACCTCCGGCCTCAACGAATACTTTATCCTCGATCAAATCGCTACCCCGGGCCGCGCCGTTGGCCAGTTCATCGCACCGTTCATTTTCAGGGTGACCCATGTGGCCGCGAACCCAGTTAAAGCTTACTTCGTGACGATCGACCGCCCGTAACAGCCGTTCCCACATGTCGGGATTCAGCGCCCGTTCCTTGCGGTTTCGCATCCAGCCGTTAGCGCGCCACTTTCTTGCCCAACCCTTCTCGATGCCGTTGATCACGTACTGAGAATCGGTCGTAAGCACCACTCGCTGGCGCTCTTTCAGGCTTTCCAGCGCCATGATCGCGCCCATAAGCTCCATGCGATTGTTGGTGGTATGGACGTATCCCTGGCTGAGTTCCTTCAGATTGTCGCCGTACTTAAGCACGACTCCATAGCCGCCCGGACCCGGATTTCCGAGGGCCGATCCATCGGAGAAAGCGTAAACCGTGTTGTTATTGTCTTTTGCCATTGCACTTAAGATACCCGCAACCCACAATCAGGCACAGCCCGGAAATTCTCCTGAATCCGTGAATGCCGCCGAAAATTACAAACATGCAAGAACCCTTCGAGACTCCAGTCCTCACCGCCGGAGACTCTCTCGTACTACGCCCTGCCGAACTTGATGACGCAGAGCGTTTCCTGAATCTGGCAGCTGCCAATATCGAGCGGTTATCTCATGCGTTGGGTGTCTGGGACCCGCCCAAAACAGTTGAAGACCGTAGAAAACTGATGGCGGAAGACTTGAAGTCTGTCCAAAACGGCGACCGTCACTGGTGGATGATCGAATCGGAAGGCCAGCTTGCCGGGACGATCGACATTCACAGGATCTATTACCGCGTCCGGCAGGGATTCGTCGGCTACTGGCTCGGTGCCGCATTCACCGGCCGTGGAATCATGACCCGCAGCCTGCAGGCAGTGATCGACTGGGCATTCACCGAACGCAAACTAATCAGGATAGAAATCCAGAGTTCAATCGAAAATCGTGCCAGTTGCAGAGTACCAGAGCGCCTCGGGATCAGGCGAGAATCTATCAGAAGACAGAGTCACATCGTCAAAGACCAAACCCTCGACATGGCCAGTTACGCCGCGTTTGCCAACAACTGGCCGCCTGAGCCACCCGAAAAAACCACTACCGACAAGAACGATCTCAGTCGACGACGAGATTCTGCTGCGACCAGTCACCGAATATGACCAGGATGTCATGTGGCAGGCAATCGACAGCGGACGAGAGTATCTGGGGGAGTACATGCCCTGGCTCCACGAATACCCGACCGAAGAGGCCCATACGCTGGGATTCAAAAAGCGACTTTTTGAACGGGATAACTTCGACCGGACAGGAAGCTACGTCGTCGAGTTCCAGAATCAGCTGGCCGGTACCATGGGCTTCGGAAACCCCAGTCGCGATAATTCAGTTGACGTAGGCTACTGGCTGAGAGAAGACCTCCAGAGTCGCGGAATCATGACTCGGTGCGTTTCCGCGTTGATAAACATGGCAATTGTCGAAATGGGGATTCACCGAATCGTCATACGCGCAGCCACTGCAAACCTGTCATCACGCGGAATACCTGAACGACTTGGCTTCGTTCATGAAGGCACAATGCGAGGTACCGGTTACGTAAACGGCGAGTACATGGACCTCGAGATCTACTCGATGCTCGATCACGAATGGCTGGCCCGCTCGACAAACGCCTGAACCCGTCTACCCGGGCACCCCACGCACCAGCATCATCCCGACTACCGCTGCCGCTATCGCCACGAGCATACCGACCGGAAACTGCCAGATTGGCACTACGACATCTTGCTCGCTGCCAGGATCAACCGATCAACCGCCGATGTAATACATCTCAACTTTTTCGTTTTTTGGACCTGAGAACTCGGTAACTTTGGACCGCAACTCCGAATAGCGATCGTCCCGGTTCTTCCATACCCTGCCTATAATCTCGGCAAGTTCAGCGTCGCTTGCACCGTCCCGCATCGGCGTTTTCAGATCAGTACCACCGGTCGCGAAAAGGCAGGTGAACAACTTCCCGTCAGTCGAAAGGCGAGCCCTTGAGCAATCTCCGCAGAATGGCACCGACACCGAAGAGATGATGCCGATCTCACCCTCACCATCTGTGTACCTGTACCTGCTCGCGACCTCGCCGCGATAGTTGGGTTCAACTGGCTCTACCGGGAATTCCGCAGCGATCAGATCGAGAATCTCGGCGGATGAAACGACCTTCGAAAGCTCCCAGCCGTTCTTCGTCCCAACGTCCATGAACTCTATGAACCGCACTATCGCCCCGGTGCCCCGGAAATACCGTGCTGTGTCCACCAGCGTGTGCTCGTTCATGCCCCGCTGAACCACGACGTTGATCTTGATGGGCGAAAAACCCAGCTCGGTCGCAACCTTTATTCCTTCCAGGGTTTTCTCCGGGCCCTGCGGACGTCCCGACATCTTTTTGAAGATATCCTCGTCAAGGGAATCGAGCGATATCGTCAGGCGGCCCAAACCCGCATCTTTCAGTGCGGCAGCATGCTGAGCCAGCAGGTAGCCGTTTGTGGTCAGCGTGAGATCGTCGACCCCGTCGATAGACGACAGTTTCGCGATCAACTCCGGTAGATCGGCCCGTACCAGCGGTTCGCCACCGGTAACCCGTATTTTTGAAACGCCGGCTGCGACAAACAGTCTGGTGAGCCGCTCAATCTCTTCAAATGTCAGGATGTGAGGACGCGGAAGGAACTCGTATTTCTCGCCGAATATCTCGGCCGGCATGCAATACGGGCACCTGAAATTACAACGGTCGGTTACCGATATGCGGAGATCGCGAACAGGCCGATCGAATTTATCGGCGATGTCTCGGGGAAGTGATATTTCAGACGATTGCGACATGTGAACCGGCGGTAGCTTGTATCGAGGACGTTCGTTTCAATTCTACCGGTGAAACAACCCGATCACTGTCGGGTCTCCGCCGGATTGCCTTCAACTTACACTGATCGCCCTGAGAATATCCCGAAGCCCACGCAACGCAACGCCGCGGTGACTCACAGCATCTTTCTCGGGTCCGCTCAATTGCGCCGTTGTTTTTGCCCGGGAGGCCAGCCAGAAAACCGGGTCGTAACCAAATCCGTTGGCGCCGATGGGCTCGTGGGCGATCGCACCTTCAAGCGTTCCTTCGCTCGTTATCAAACCTCCCTGAACCCCTGGAAGCCCGTTTAACTCAGCCCCAACCAGGGCCAGCACCGCAATGAACCTGGCTGTTCGGTCCCAGCCGGGAACACTCTCCATGTTGGTGAGCAACAACCTCACTCGCCTTTCATCATCAAGCCCGCCCCCACCGTAGCGGGCTGAATGTATCCCCGGGGCCCCATCCAGCGCATCGACCGACAGCCCGGAATCATCCGCAAGCGTTAGTACCCCGGATACCTTCGCATAGGCCCTGGCTTTAAGGACGGCATTCTCTTCAAACGTGGTCCCCGTCTCTTCAACATCCAGATCAATACCGAGATCGCCCAATCCCACGACCTCGAAAGCCACGTCAAAGTCCGGAGCCGAAAGCATGCGCGAGAACTCACGTACCTTGCCCGAATTATGGGTCGCTATCAGCAGTTTTTTAGCCATGTACACAAACCTACGCCCCGCACCGGGAGTCGGCCAAATCGCAACGAAATGAAAAGGGCAGATATTCTCCGAACATTAACCGTTGCGGGGGCAAAACGCGAGTGTTACGCTTTCCATGACATTTACGCTATGTTGCCGATCATCGCGGTCGGCTTTTTTTTGCCACGAACCGGTCAACAGCCAGATACCACGTCACCGCTCCCAGATGCACCGAGTTTCCAAGCCTTCCATCTCTCTTCGCCCGACCCTGCTACTGCTCGCCCCGATCGCGTTGGCTCTCCTGGCAGCATGTACACCCGACAACGCCCAGTCCACGTTCGGCACTGCCGGTCCCATAGCCGAAGACCAGGCAAACCTTTTCAAGTTCATTTTCTGGATCGCTGTCGTCGTTTTTGTCCTTGTCGAAGGCGCCATTATCTACGCATCCATTCGATACCGACAAAGGTCTGACTCGGACAAACGCCCCCACCAGACGCATGGAAACACCAGGCTCGAGATCACGTGGACAATCATCCCGGCAATCATCCTTATCGCAGTCGCTGTCCCCACGCTGAGCCAGATCTGGGGGCAGCAGAATGGGGTGCCCACCGACCAGGGCGAAGTCGTAGGCGTGGAAGCCATCGGGCACCAGTGGTGGTTCGAATTCCGGTACCCCGACAACGAAATTATTACCGCGAACGAACTGCATATACCGGTCAATCGGCCTGTTGAATTTAAACTCGACTCTCAAGATGTCATCCACAGCTTCTGGGTCCCGAAGATCGCCGGCAAGGTCGACATGGTCCCCCTCAACGACAACTTCATTTGGATGATCGGTACTGAACCGGGCGTTTTCTACGGCCAGTGCGCCGAGTTCTGTGGCATCGCGCACGCGCACATGCGATTTCGGGTGATTGTCGATACCGAAGAGGATTACCAGGCGTGGCTCGACGGTATGCATACCGCACCCGACGCGCCTGCTCCAGGTTCACCTGAAGCTTCGGGTCAACAGTTGTTCGCCGTCAACTGCTCTTCCTGTCACACGAACAACTCAACCGGCCCGGGATCCTATGCTCAGGAAATCAGCACTCAGCAGGCCCGCTGGAACGGTTGGTTGGAAGACACCGAGAATGCGTCGATCGTTTCAGCCCCCAACCTCACTCACTTCGGAGATCACCTGACGCTCGGCGCGGGTCTCAAAGACCTGAACCAGGATTCGCTGGTCGGGTGGATCACCGATCCATCTTCCGTCAAGATCGGAACCCGTATGCAAGAACACGCGGCGGTCTATGACACCCCCGACAGCAGGGTGAAGCTGAGCGCCAGCGAAATTTCCGATATCGCCACCTATCTCCTCTCACTCAAGCCGGGGACCGGCGCAGCTGCCGAACCGGTTGACGACGGCAGCGCAGGTACCGCGATCGATGCAGAAGCGGTGTTCATTACAAACTGCGCTACCTGCCATTCAACCGGTGCCGACAAGCTAGTAGGACCAGGGCTTGCTGGCATCGGCGAACGGGCTTCCGGTCGGGTCGAAGGTATGAGTGCAGATGAATACATCGAGCAATCGATCAGGGAACCCGGCGAATTCATCGTCCCTACTTACCCGGCCGTCATGGTCAGCTGGAGCAAACTCGGCGATGACACTATCGATGCCCTCGTAACCTATCTGAAGACACTCAAGTAACTATCTGCACGGGCGGTCTTATACTGTCCTACAGCGGAGCACACTCGTGACAACAACATCGCTGACATTCCCACGGCTCTTTCCACGGCCCAAGGGCTATGCAGGAATTTGGAGCTGGATAGGGACGGTCGACCACAAACGTATAGGGACCCTTTACGGCGTAACCGCGTTCATCTGGTTCCTTGTGGGCGGAATTGAAGCGCTCTTAATGCGCATTCAACTGGCCAAGGCCGAAAACACGTTCGTCGACCCCGAAACGTTCAATCAGCTGTTCACAATGCACGGCACGACGATGGTGTTTCTGGTCATCATGCCTCTGTCGGCTGCGTTTTTTAACTGGTTGATACCTCTTCAGATCGGCGCCCGAGACGTTGCGTTCCCCCGGCTTAACGCAATGAGTTTTTGGGTATTCCTTGCCGGTTCTCTGATAATCAACGCCAGTTGGATCACCGGAAACGCTCCCAACGGCGGCTGGTTCGGTTATGCACCGTACTCTAGCGTGACTTTCAATCCCGGAATGGGGATGACCTACTGGATTGTCGGCCTGAACATCCTGGGTGTCGCTTCAATTGCAGCCGGCCTTAACTTCATCGTCACGATCCTGAATATGCGTGCGCCCGGCATGAGCATGTTCAAGATGCCGGTCTTCACATGGATGACCCTTGTAACTTCAATCCTCCTTGTGCTTGCAATGCCGATACTGGCCGTCGCAGGCATCCAGCTTCAGACCGACCGCGTTTACGGCACCCACTTCTTCAACTCCCTCGGCGGGGGCGATCCGGTGATGTGGCAGCACATCTTCTGGTTATTCGGCCACCCTGAGGTTTATATCCTGATTCTCCCGGCCATGGGAATCGTCTCCGAAGTCCTCCCAACCTTCTCCAGGAAGCCGTTATTCGGATACCCGTTCGTTGTGTTTGCAGGAGTGGTCATCGGGTTCATGGGTTGGTTCGTTTGGAGCCACCATATGTTTACGGTCGGCCTCGGGCCGGCGGCCAACTCGGCCTTCGCAATTTCCACAATGTTGATTGGTGTCCCGACCGGCATAAAGATCTTCAACTGGATCGGTACGATGTGGCGGGGGAACATACGTCTGAACACGGCGATGCTGTTTTCGATTTCGTTTGTCGCCATGTTCACAATCGGCGGACTCAGCGGCGTGATGCACGCGGCACCGACCGCCGATGCCCAGCAGCAGGACACCTACTTCGTCGTCGCCCATTTCCACTACGTCCTCGTCGGCGGGTCGCTACTTGGGATATTCAGCGGAATCTACTACTGGTGGCCGAAGTTCACCGGCTGGTACCTGAACGAAAAGCTAGGAATTGCAAACTGGGCGCTGATGTTCATTGGTTTCAATCTCCAGTTTGCACCGTTGCACTGGGTCGGCCTGGACGGAATGCCGAGGCGAATCTACACCTACGCCGAAAACATGGGCTGGGAAGGCACGAACCTCGCCGCTTCAATCGGTGGCTTCATCCTCGGCTTCGGCGTACTGGTATTCATGGTTAACGTACTTGTCTCTCGGATGCAGAGGAAAGTGGCCCCGGCCGACCCCTGGGACGGCCGCACTCTTGAATGGGCCACCTCGTCACCGCCGCCGCCGCACGACTTCGATGAAATCCCTCAAGTCGAGTACCGCGACGATTTCTGGTTCAAAAAATACCCGGAGACCATCGCCGAGTACTACGGGCATGGTGACGACGACCCGGCAGTGCCTTCGGGTGCGCAACTCGATGAGGCCGTCGATGAAGAGAGCGTGCCAGTGATTTCGGGCGGCGCGTACGGGGCGGAAGCCACCGAAAGCGAACACGGCCACGGCAAAATCCATCTTCCAGACCAGTCTTACTACCCATTCATCCTGTCCATAGGACTCGCGATCTTCGGCATCGCATTCCTTACCGACGGGCTTGTGCTGTTCGCGGGAGCGCCATTCTTTATCTGGGGCCTGCTCGGCTGGTCAATGGAACCGGTAAACGACCCCGAACCAGAAACCCCGTAATTCCAAGTTCCATCTCCAGTCTCCTGAACAAATCCCAGATTCTAAAGTGACATCGAACGTGACACAGGCCGCAACAACAGAACATTTCGACCCCGCAGCGCACGGCGGAGACGAAGATACCTCAACCGGACTGAACAGCAGGAAGCTCCTGATGTGGACGTTCCTGGGCTCTGACGTGATGTTTTTCGGGGCGTTTATCGCAACGTACCTCGTCTACCGAGGCCGTAGCCTCAACGGGCCATACCCTTCCGAAATTCTCAACATCCCGGTCACATCGGTTTCGACCTTCGTGCTGCTGATGAGCTCGCTGGCGATGGTCCTGGGTCTTTACTATTTGAGGGAAGGCCAGAAGAACAAGGCAACACTCTGGATTCTTGTTGTGGTGCTGCTCGGTACAGTCTTCATGGGCTTCCAGTTCGTAGAGTTCAGGGAGTTCGCACACGAAGGCCTGACCCCCCGGACCAACATCTTCGGAACTACGTTCTTCATCCTCACCGGCATCCACGGTGCCCACGTGACCATCGGTGTGATCTGGATGGCCTTTCTGGCGTATTCATCGCACCGGGGCAAACTCCGTGCCGATAACTCCCTGGATCTCGAAATCGCCGGCCTCTACTGGCACTTCGTCGACATTGTCTGGATCGTAATTTTCACGGTCATCTACCTCATATCGGCAAACGACGGTCCACCGCCGGGCGCTGAACTTCTTCACGGCTAGAAACAAGGGATAGGCGCGAGAACCGAAAATGGCGAATCTCTGGCAGAAACTTACATATCACAGAGGCAACGGGTGGTGGAACCTGCCCCACACAGCAAGCCAGGAACCAGACCCTCCGTTCGAGGGTCCGATCGGCGGTGCATGGCTCAGTAATATCTGGCGCACAATCACCCATGGTGGCGTGTCGCACGCAGGCCCCGGTTTTTACTGGTTGGTCGGGCTGTTCCTGGGCGTAATCACACTGCTAGAAGTGTGGCTGTTCACCCTGAAGGGCCTGGGTGGGCTGTACATCCCGATCCTGCTCGGCCTATCGGCCCTGAAGTTCGTTGGCGTAGTCGCATTTTTCATGCACCTGCGGTTCGATGGTCGGCTGTTCACCTACATCTTTACAGCCTCGATGGGCATCGGAATAGGAATGTTCACGCTGGTCTTGCTGCTCCAGCAATTCGGCAACCAGGTCCGGTAGCCAGTCGTCACGTACCGAGAGCGCTTAAAATCACCGCTGCAGGGACCTGACTCTATGGGGTCCACACAAACCCGACTCCAACAGTTGGCTCCAACAGCAGTACCAAATTCGGGGATGGCCCGACACCATGACCAATGGCCCAGAAAACGATTTAATCGGCAGCTTCGGCGATTTCATATCCGCGTGGGATTTTTCTTCCCCACCCGCGGTCCTGATCCTGATGCTCGCGGCCCTGTACATCGTCGGCTCCGCACGGCTGGCAATGCGGACTACGGCGAACACTGGCTTCTGGGGAAACTTCGCGGCAGGGCTAACCGGCTTCGCGCTCCTGGCATTCGCACTTGCCGGACCCCTCGATGTCTACGCGGCCGATCTCTTCGCCATGCACACAACCCAACACATCGTGATCGCGATGTTCGCAGCACCGCTTTTACTGATCGCCCGACCGATGCCGGCGTACATCTGGGCGTTCCCACGGCCAATTCGTACCGGCGCAGGGACGGCCCTCACAGAAGCTGCGATAGTCATCCGGGTTCTCCGGGCCCTGACCCGCCCCGCGGTGGCCCTCCCGCTGTTCCTCGGTTCGTTGTACCTCTGGCACATCCCTGGGGCCTACAACGCCTCGCTGAAAAATGAGTGGCTGCATCTGGTCATGCACTTCACCATGTTCGCCCCGGCAGTGTTTTTCTGGTGGCCAATTATCGGGCCGCCGCCAATTCGGACACCGCTTTCCTATCCCCAGCGAATAGTTTTTCTGCTGCTCGCTGTCACACCATCGGCGCTGCTGGCAGCCATGATCACGCTCTCTAATTCAGTCATATTCAGTGTTCACATCGATAATCCGGGACACTTCGACTGGTCGCCGACGGAAGACCAGCGGATTGGCGGTCTCCTGATGTGGATTCCAGGCAACTTCGTGTTCCTCTCAACCATGACGGTGCTTTTCTTCAAGTGGTTCGCCGACGAAGAGCGCAAATCGGCCCGAAAATCCACGAATCGATCCCCTCGTCGGTCACGCCCCACCGGTCCTCCAAAACCCTCCGCAACGCCCACTGAAGTAACCGACGATGAGCGAGAGTAGTCACGCGGTAGAAACCGTCAACCTGGCCGTGCGAGGCAGGGTCCAGGGCGTGGGTTTCAGGATATTCGTTGCGACGACTGCCGACCGGCTAAAAGTATCCGGCTGGGTAAAAAACCTGCCCGACGGCTCGGTTCAAATACAAGCCACAGCCCTCCGGTCAATCCTCGATGAACTGATAACAGCCGTCACAGTGGGCCCTCACGGCTCCCGTGTCGAGCAAGTCGAGACCCTGAAACAAAAAGCCCCCGGTCACTTGGCCGAGGGCTTTGAAATTCGCTAGAGAATCGCTATTGCTGAGTACTACGACGGCGACGGCGGATGACCGCCCGCTTGATAAAGTAGTCGTTCTTCTGGTTCAGCATGCGGTGTAGAACTTCATCAGACAGATTCTTCAGGTAAATCACGCTCGCCCAGGCGGTCGTTAGACCCGACTGAATCTCCTCGAGCGTCATGGCCCTGTTCGTGTTCGCGAGCAGCAGCTTGAAAACCGCCTCGGTAATCGGCGTACCAGGAAGGAGGAAGTCAGGCTCCTTCGAGCATATATTCGACATCACCTTCATGTATTCCGATGCCGAACCAAAGCCACCCGGGGCCTTGCCATCGTCAACAACCGATTTGCCGGCTGGTGAAAGGCGTGAGTAAACGGCGAATGCGTAAGACCGACCCGACGACTCAAACGCCCGCGTGTCGATCTGGTATTTCGGCTCCTCCACCGGTTCAGCGGGGACTTGCTCGGTCTGCTCTGTCTGTTCTGTCTGGTTGGTCATGAACTTTTCGGTGCGCAATCAGTGCGGCGCGTCACCGCACTGCCAGTCGGCGCGGCAACGCTCGTTGTTTATTAGAAAATATCGTCGGGCCAGTCGAACATCTCGACCCTGGCAATTTCGCCCACATCAATCATAGCAATCTCATCGGGGCAGATGGCTAATCCATTTGCCTGTGCCATCGAACTGAGTACGCCCGAACTCTGGTTCCCGGCCAACCGTGCGCGATAAACACCTGCCGCGTCCTGATAAGCGTGAACCCGCGCGTACACGCGACGTCCATCGTAGTTGTGGATCGCATCGTCCATGACTGCCTCCACCGAAGGCTTCTCGGCCTGCACCTTGCCCATCATCAATCGCAATGCCGGTCGTCCAAACTGCTCAAAGGCCACCATTGCGCTAACCGGGTTCCCGGGCAGGCCAAGATGAGGAACGCCGACTCCGTCGTCACGCTTCAACATTCCGAACGCGAGCGGCTTGGCAGGGCGCATTCGCACCGACCACAACGCGATCTCACCTTTCGACGAAAGTACGTCCTTCACCACGTCGTAGTCACCCTTGGAAACCCCGGCCGACGTCACAACAAGATCGGCACCATCGAGAGCGTCTTCCAGCGCCGCCTCCAGCGATTCGACGGTGTCACGGGCAATGCTCATGATCTTCGGCACACCACCGTACCGGGTGACCATCGCGGCCACACTATAGGCGTTTGAGTTGTATATCTTGCCCGGTTCATGCTCCTGCCCGGGCTCCAGAAGTTCGTCACCGGTCGAAACAATCGCAACTACCGGGCGCCGCACAGCTCGCACCGCGGCGCGACCGAGCGATGCGATCACGCCTATCTGGGCCGCGCCAATAATTTCGCCTTCACCAAACACAACTGTGCCGGCAGTAATGTCCTCCCCGGCGGCCCGAATATTGTCGCCAGGCTCCGCCGGGGCATTTATCGAAATTGAACTCAGCGACCCAACAGACCCCGACTTTTGACGCTCCAACTCATCGGTGTCCTCGAACGGCACAACGGCATTGGCACCATCGGGAATTGGAGCGCCGGTCATGATACGGATAACCGTTCCCGGGGTCAGGGGACGTTCGGGTAACCGTCCCGCCGCGATAACTCCAACTACCGGCAGTTCGACCGGCGATGTTTTCGACGCTCCGGCCGTATCAGCCGCGACAACTGCGTAACCGTCCATCGCCGAGTTCGTAAGTGGAGGAATGTCGAAGGGGGCAACCAGCTCTTCAGCAAGCACCTGGCCAAGCGCGTCGACAAGCGCCGTTTCAACTGCAGGCAGTCGATCGAAGTACGAGAGGATGCGATCGCGCGCCTCTTCAACACTGAGCATCTCGGCGTCGTAGTGGTGCCGGTGTGGCCTGTGCGCGTGCGCCGCCCCGGGGCCTGTGTGATCTACATGTTCAGTCATTGGAGTGCCGCCGGTCGGTCGCTAAACACGTAGCTCAGCACCCAGCTCGTTTGCCAGTTGCTTCAGAGTCTGCTGCTCGATCTTCCCGACCTGATCCGCCGTAAGCGTTTTGTTCGGCGACTGGTAGACAAGCCGAATTGCAATCGCCTTTTTACCCTCCGGAACGCCCTTACCTTCAAACACGTCGAACACGGTCGCCGAGGTCACGATCCTGTTTCGGCCTGCGATTTCAACTATCTGCCCGACTGTTACGCCCGAATCGACAACAAGTGAAAGATCGCGATGCGAGGCCGGAAGCCTGACAAACTCGGTAAATTTTCCCGACCCATCAGAATTGTCAGCCCCCTGCACCACTTTGAGACAGACCGCAAGGTCGAGCTCGAACATTGCAACACTCTCAACCTCAGCATCGAACAGCGAAAACACATCGTCAGACACTTCGCCGACAATGCCAACGGCCAGGTTATTTGCACCCGGAACCCTCACAATCGCAGTACGGCCGGGTGCAAATGTTCCATCCTCTACAGGCTCAAAGACCGCCGTAATTCCCAGGTCGTCAAGCGTAGCTTCAAGAGCACCTTTCGCATCGTAAAAATCCGAAGTATCACCTGAATCGTCCCAGTGCAGGTCGTTTCTCGGCCCGGCGAACGCCCCCGTCACCATTTGCCGTTCTTCCGGCAAGCCTTCCCCGTACTTGAGAAACACGCTGCCAGCCTCGAAGACGGCGATCGGACCGCGCCAGGTTCGTGAGTTACTGGCGACAGTCGACAGTATCGCTTCTCGCAATGTACGCCGCATCACGGCAAAATCTGCACTGACAGGGTTGCGCAAACCCACACCCTCACCCGTATCGTCCGGCAGTGTCACACGAGCCTCACCTGCGGCAGTCGTGGCCGAATAACTAATCGTCTCTCGCATGCCAGCCCCCACCAGCACATCCGTGACGCGCCTACGCAGTTGCATTGCCGGTTGTGGCTGCCACTTCGGCGGTCTGCCAGAAAGGGTGGTCGTGGGGATATTGTCATATCCGACAATCCTTGCGAGTTCCTCGACAAGATCCTCGGGAATCGAAACATCAGGCCGCCAGTATGGGATATCTACTTGCCACCCGAAATCACGTTCTCTAAAGTCGAACCCGAGACTCTTGAGGGTTGTTTCAACGACTGATTTTTCGAATTCGAAACCGAGAATCTTTTTGATGTGATCCCTGTTGAGTTCAATCGACTGCTGTTCTTCACCAGCGCCCGGATATACGTCGATAATCCCCGAGGCGGCAGTTCCTCCAGCGATTTCGAGAATAAGCTTTGTTGCCCGGCGCAGCCCGACTTCGCTCAGCCCCGACCGCAACCCCTTTTCGAAACGCAGGGTCGCCTGACTCGAAAGCTCGAGCGCACGGGCGGTCTGCCGGTTATTTACGCCATGAAATGTTGCCGACTCCAGGAAGACTGTAGTTGTCGTCTCGGATATCTCCGTGTTCGCGCCACCCATCACACCGGCAAGGCCAATCCCCCGCTCGGGGTCAGCAATCAGCAGCATTTCATCGCCGAGCTTTCTTTCCCTATCGTCCAGCGTTACAAGTTGTTCGCCCGCCCTGGCGCGTCTCACAATCACCTTGCGGTCGACAACCTTGTCGAGATCGAACGCATGGAGCGGTTGCCCTAGCTCAAACATCACGAAGTTCGTGATATCGACGATGCTGTTGATGGGCCGCTCGCCGAGGGCCAACAGCCGTTCTTGCAACCACTTTGGCGATGGGCCGATCTTCACTCCCTCGATTACCGAGGCCGTATATCTAGGGCAGAGGTCCGGATCAGCGATTCCGACCGAAGCTAGCGAGTTCACGTCGGGGCCTGTCGACTCGTAAGTAGTGTCCGGCTCCCGCAGCGGGTTGCCTGTGATCGCCGCGACATCCCTGGCAACGCCAACAATCCCCAGGCAGTCCGGGCGGTTCGGAGTAAGTTCGATATCTAGTATCGATTCGCCAATCAACTCACCGATCGGTGTGCCAACTCTCGCGCCCTCGTCAAGTACCAGGATGCCCTCGTGATCATCCCCAATGCCGAGCTCCCTGACCGAACAGACCATCCCGTTCGAAACAACACCGCGAATCTTCGAGCGCTTCAATTTCCGGGTCTTGCTGGGTTCATCGGCATAAGCGTCGAACAGAACCGCACCTATCGATGCATATGCAATCTTCTGGCCTTCGGCAACGTTGGGCGCTCCGCACACGACGTCGGCCTCGCCATCGCCATGGTCGACCGTCACGAGCGACAATCGATCAGCATCGGGGTGCGGCCGAACGCTCTGGACGCGCCCAACTACTACGTTGTCGATCCAGCCAGTCCGGTCGATCGATTCAACCTCGTTGCCTGCCATTGTCAATCGATCGGCCAGCTCGTCGAGACTTATCTCGATGTCTACATACTCTTTCAGCCAGGAAACAGGAACCTTCATATATATTGCTCGTTATTCACAGTTAATCAAAATCACAGATAGGAGCCGGTACAACGCCGGTAAACGGTGTCACAACGGAACGGGTGTGACCGGCGCGTTCGCCGGGCCTAAAACTGTGTGAGGAACCGCAGGTCGTTCCTGAAGAAATGCCTGATATCCGATATATCGTTCTGCAACATCGATATCCGCTCGGGCCCCATGCCAAACGCGAACCCGGTGTACTTGTCTGAGTCATACCCCACGTTTTTCAGCACCTTTGGGTGAACCATCCCCGCACCGAGAATCTCGATCCACTCGCCGTTCCAGTCAACCGACATCTCGACTCCCGGTTCCACGAAAGGAAAGTAGTCGCAGCGGAACCGAACTTTTCGTGACGGGCCAAAAATACGCCGGGCAAACTCGTAGAGCGTACCTTTCAAATCGGCAAATGTAATCCCCTCGTCAACAGCAAGCCCCTCAACCTGGTTGAAGTGCCATTCATGAGTCGCGTCGGTGGATTCGTATCTATAGCACTTGCCAGGAACGACAACCCTGATCGGTGGGTCGGTATTCTCCATAACCCGGGCCTGCATCGGCGAAGTGTGAGTCCTCAGCAAAACGTCGCTGCGCGAATCGGAATCGACCCAGATCGTATCCCATTGGTCTCTTGCCGGGTGGTCGGCCGGAATGTTCAGCAAGTCGAAGTTGTAACGCTCAAGCTCGATCTCAGGACCTTCGATCGTCTGGAAGCCCATCTCGTTGAACGCCTGGGTGATCTCCCGGATCATCTGAGTCGATGGGTGCAGCCCACCTGATCCCGACTTGCGGCCGGGCAGGGTAATGTCGATTGAACCTGCCGGAGCCGTGTTAGATTTCGCCTGCAACAACCGCTCATCGAAAAGTGACTCCAGCTCGGTGCGCAGCCGATTGGCCGCCGCGCCTACGGCCTTGCGTTCTTTAATTTCCAGCGATCCAAGACCTCTGAGAACCGACGTCAGTTGCCCCTTCCGTCCCAGATACTCGACGCGCCAGGCCTCGAGTTGTTCGGCGGAATCCGCGGCGCGCAACGCGCGGGTCGCGTCGGCCTTCAGCTTTTCTACAGATTCACTCGATTGAGTCGTTGGCACCGACAATATCCTCGTTGGACTGATTCGCCTTGTAAGTGTGGACTGGTTTCTAGGGCCGCTTTGGGCATGCGAAACATGTCGGTCAGCGGTGATTTTCGACTCGAAATTATAGTTGATCCCACGATGAACGCCCGCCCGTTGCGTAATCTCACCTGTAGTTGGGAAATGGCTGGATACTGGACTGAGATAGGAAAATGCCCGTTTTTGACGGCAGATTTGGCCGAATTACAAATTGGTCGTTTAACAACAGGCACTCCCCAAGTTGCAACGGATTCCGTAATATTCACCACCTACACGGTTACGATTACACCACCCACCCCTAGGTGAATGAACGGCGGTTCCTGCAATCGTAAGCTACGTTGCCCATCTGAACCAGCGACAAGTTCAAAAAGATGTAGTAGGGTCGTTCGACGATCTACCGCACAGCGCACGATGCGCTTGTACGAGCGGTGTACACACATTACGAGTCCCGGGGGAGCCGCCATGGAAGCCTACTGCATGAAGTGCAAGACCAAACGTGAGATGCAGAACGCCCAGCAGATTACGATGAAGAACGGACGCCCTGCTTCCCAGGGTACGTGCCCGGTCTGTAGCACTAAGATGTTTAAAATCGGTAAAGCAAGCTAAGCTAACCGCGTTTGATCGTCATGGCCCGTGCGAATTGCACGGGCCTTTTTTTGTCCAAATTTCTACGCCTCGGATTACGCCTGGCATTTCCCCGGGAGTAAGCTTCGGGCCAACATTCTAAAATCGAGTCACCACCCCATAGTGAAAGTTGAATCATGCAGAAAGTCCAGTTCGGTAGCACGGGATTTGAAACCAGCCGGTTGGGAGTCGGTCTGTCTGAGATCGGATCGTTTGAACTCTCCGACCAGGCCCAGGCGACGAACGTACTTAACACGGCCCTCGATAACGGCATCAACTTTCTGGACACTTCTGCCTGTTACGGCATTTCCGAAGAACTGGTTGGAAACGGCGTTTCACAGCGCCGCGATGATTACTTCCTGGCCACCAAGGCCGGCCACGTCGCCCGCGGGTACGAAGGGGAGGCATGGACATTCCAGACGGTCGTCGACTCTATCGACCGCAGCCTGCGCCTGCTCCAGACAGATCACGTCGATGTAGTCCAGCTGCATTCGTGTGACATCGATGTCCTGGAAAAAGGGGATGCCATACGCGCCCTGCAGGAAGCGCAGCAGGCAGGTAAAACCAGATTCATCGGCTACTCTGGCGATAACGAATCAGCGCACTGGGCAGTCGACTCCGGGCTGTTCGCAACCTTGCAAACAAGCTACAACCTCGTCGAACAGCGGGCGCGGACTACGGGGCTTCTCGAAAAGGCGATCGCAAAAGGCATGGGCACGATCATCAAGCGCCCTATCGCCGGAGGGGTCTGGGGCAAGTCACGCCCCGATGCCGCCGATCAGACTGCCAGCAACTACAACACGCCCTATCTCGAACGCGCCAAATCTGTTCGCACCCTCGGTCCCATCGAAAACGAGCCCGACGATGCGATTCTCACTTCGCTCGGATACACGCTCAGCGACCCGAACGCCAACGTCGCAATAGTAGGCACTACGAATCCCTCGCATATGGCGACTAACGTGCGCCAAATAGACAACGACCTACCCATCCCGGATTGCGTCATCGCCGAACTAAACCGCCGATTCGAACAACTCGACAAAGACTGGGCGCAACGCACCTAATGAAAATTGATCGCATCGAAGTCCGATTCGTCGAAGCCACGCTCGATAAGCCGTTCGGATGGTCGCAGCGTTGGACCAATACCCGAAGCGTCGTCGTTCTAAAAGTATGCACCGACGACGGCGTAATCGGCTGGGGCGAAACCTACGGATCGCAGGACACAGTTGCCGGGATCGCGTCCGTTGCGCGCTCAGCGATCGGTGAAGATCCAGCCAACATTTCGCAGATCTGGCACAAGATTCATCGAGCCACGTACCAGAGCCACAGTTATGCCGGCGTTCCGGCGATGGCGATGAGTGCTATCGATATAGCACTTCACGATATCGTCGGCAAAACCACCGGAAAACCCGTTGCTGAAGTGATGGGTGGGCGGCTTCACAACTCGATTGCCGTCTACGCAACCGGCCTCTACTACGTCGACAACTACGCCCTAAAACCGCACCTGGAAGAAGCAGTCGGCTACGTCGAGCAGGGCTTTTCGGGCATGAAGATGAAGGTCGGCGCCCTGTCGCTCGCCGAGGACGCAGCACGCATCAAGGCGACTCGAGAAGCGATCGGTCCCGAAGTACGCCTCATGTTCGACGCCAACGAGTCGTACGATCCGTCAACCGCCCTTACCTTCGCCAACATGGTCGCCGACAATGACCTGACTTGGTTCGAAGAGCCATGCGGCTCACGAGATTTCGCAGCCAACAAGCTGGTTCAAGAAAAATCGCCAATTCCAGTTTCGGGCGGCGAGAGTCTGTCGACCCGCTGGGAGTTTGCGCCAAGATTCGCCGAGCGAACGTTCGACATTGTTCAGCCCGATATTTGCGGAGTCGGTGGACTCTCTGAAATGCACCGGGTAGGCCTCATGGCCCAGGCGTTCGGCATTAAGTTTAACCCGCATTTTTGGGGCACCGGAATCAGCTTCGCAGCGGCGTTGCATGCACTCGCTGTCCAACCGATCGGACAGATTGGCCAGACGAATATCCCCTACCAGAACGAATCGGTTTTAGAGTTCGACCAGACGCCGCACCCCGTTCGAGAAAACCTGACCGAACCGTTCTTTACTCAACAAAACAGTCGTGTCGACGTCCCAACCAAGCCCGGCATCGGCATCGAGATCGACGAAGCCGTGCTTGAGCGATTCACTCAAGGCGAGGTAGCGGTCGTCGAAACCTCATCCGTCACACAACCATTTTTCTAAACAGCTACTAACTAGCGGGTTCGCAACATTAATCCTCCTTCCCGTAGGAAGGGGTTAGGGGAAGGGTAGATTGCAGCGAGCGACCAAGTCGTCCGACGACGCCCGGAGCAGATAACGTAATGAAGATCACCGATGTAACGGTCACCTTGTTCAAGTGGAGCGACATCCCGACGACCCACTACAGTGCTCTTTCCGGCAAGATCGGCGGCGAATCCGACCTCGGATTAGTCACGATTTCAACGGACGAAGGCATCGACGGTCACGCATTTCTGGGAAGCTCAAGCCAGCCCGCAAGTCTCGACACCAACTCGCTGATCCGCTACCTAAAGCCAGTGCTGATCGGACAAAACCCGCTCGATCGAGAACAACTCTGGCAAACCCTCAGCCAGCTCGTCCGCAAGAGCGGCATACGTGTAATCGGCGCCTGCGACATCGCCCTCTGGGACATCGCCGGCAAGGCAGCAAACATGCCCATTCACCAGCTACTCGGCACCTACCGAACAACGGTCCGAGCCTACGCATCGTCGACCGTTTACCAGCAGCCCGAAATCTACGCCGAGGAATCGGCGAAAATGAAAAGCGAAGGCTGGACCGCATACAAAATCCACCCGCCAACCGACCCCGAACTCGACATCGAATGCTGCACACAGATCCGTGAAGCCGTCGGGCCCGACCACACGCTCATGCTCGACTCAACATGGTCGTATGACTACCCGCAGTCGGTGCGTGTCGGCCGTGCGATCCAGGAGCTGAACTACTACTGGTACGAAGACCCACTCGCCGACGACGATCTCTACAACTACACCAAACTCAAGCAACAGCTCCACATCCCGCTAATGGCGACCGAATACTCACCGGGCGGATTCACGGCTTACGCGCCATGGCTGACCTCGCAGGCAACTGACTATCTTCGAGGCGACGTCGCTGTGAAAGGCGGCATCACTTCGCTCATGAAAACCGCGCACCTCGCAGAAGCATTCCACATGAACTACGAGGTGCACCACGGCGGCAACTCGCTGAACAACGTGGCGAACATGCACGCCATCATGGCGATGAAAAACTGCGAATTCTTTGAAGTCCTCCTGCCGTCGGGAGCCCAAAAATACGGACTCGAAACCGACATCGATATCGACTCCGACGGCAACGTCCACGCCTTCAACAAGCCCGGACTAGGCGCCGAAATCGATTTCGACTTGATCGCCAGCAACAAGATCGCAATCGTTTCCTAACGCCATGGCTTCAACCGGCAACAACGCACCCGATACGACCTCTCCAGAAGACGTCGCGCCAAAAGCAGTTGAACCCCTGGACCCCGCCCGTGCGCAGCACTACCAGCGAATAAAGCTGACGATGTCGATCGTCGGAATGGGCCTCAACTTCGTGATCCCACTCGTGTTCCTGCTCACCGGCGGCTCTGAGGCCATTAGAAATCTCGCGGAGGGATGGACCAGTTCGTCCGCAATAGTCGTCGTGTTGTACTTACTGGTGGCCGGTGCAGGTCTGCAGGCCATCGAGTTTCCGTTCGAGGTCTACTCGGGGTTCATCGTCGAAAAGCAGTTCGGGCTCAGCAAGCTCACACTCACTAGCTGGCTGTGGGACTGGCTCAAAGGCACGGCGATCCAGACGGTCCTGATCGTTATCATCGTGTCGGGTATCTACTTGCTCTTGCGGTGGCAGGCGGACCTCTGGTGGCTGTTAGCGGCTGTCGGTGCCACGCTCCTGATCGTCGTGCTGGCTGCCCTCGTGCCGGTCCTGCTCCTGCCGCTCTTCTACAAATTCGAGCCAATTCCAGAGGGCGAACTCAAAGACCGGCTATTTGCGCTGGCCGATCGAATCGGTACCCGCGTAAAAGGCGTGTACGTCTGGCATTTAGGCGACAAATCATCGAAAGCCAACGCAGCCGTAACCGGGTGGGGCCGCACCCGGCGGATAATCATCTCCGACACACTGATCGATTCGAACACGCCCGATGAGATCGAAGTCGTTATGGCGCATGAACTCGGTCACCACGTACGGAACGACGTATGGAAAATGATGCTCGTCCAGGTAATCCTGATTTTCATAAGTTTCTTCGTGATCGATCTCGCGCTGGAGACGTGGACCGACTCTCTCGGTCTCCGCGGAATCTCCGACATCGCAGGTCTACCGCTCGTCATCATCGTTGGAGTAGGCGTTTCACTGATCGCCCTACCAGTCGCCAACTGGCTGTCTCGCAAAGCAGAATCGGCTGCCGACCGCTACGCGCTCAACCTCACAGGCATGCGCGAACAGTTCATTTCGGCGATGAATAAACTGGGCGACCAAAACATGTCGCAAAAACAGCCCAGTGCGGTAGTAGAGTTCATCTTCCACTCTCACCCGTCGATTCACCGCCGAATAGCCAACGCCAGGGCCTGGTCTCCACAACCTGAAAAATAACTGAGTCGGCAAGCGAATGTCGAACCAGAACCCGCGACTGAATAGTGCCGAATACGTATAGGAATCCAACCACATGACCTCAACTCAAACTATCTCACTCGCGGGCAAAGTCGCGTTCGTCAGCGGTGCCTCGAAAGGCATCGGCGTCGCCATCGCAGGAGTGCTGGCAAACGCAGGTGCCGACCTCGCCCTCACCGCCCGCAACGAGGAAGAACTCGAACATACTGCCGAGGCCGCCCGCAAGGTCGGTTCACGTGTCTGGACACGAACCGCTGAAATGGCTGATGCCGACGAAGCGAAAGCACTCGGCAAAGCCACGCTCGCTGAATTCGGTCACATCGACATCCTCGTAAACAACGCCGGAGTGACGCTTCCTCAAACGATTCTCGAGACCGAGATCGACAAGTTTCACACTGTGATTAACGTCAACCTGCTCGCCCCTCTGCTTCTAACGCAGATCTTCGTCCCCTCCATGATCGAAAAGAAACGGGGCAAGATCATAAATATTTCGTCCCGTGGGGCAATCCGAGCGTTCCCGACAGGCAGCGTCTACAGCGCGTCTAAAGCCGGACTCCAGTTGCTGACACAGTCGATGGCTGTCGAGTTCGGACCACACAACATCCAGGCCAACTGCGTCGCGCCCACCGTGACCAACACGCCGATGGGCGATAGCGCATGGCCACCGAGCCC
>Ga0207966_1000431_pt1 | contig 24050 bp, 18 predicted proteins | sample Knorr_S23_td_NAD_FD_185611 | JGI IMG/M metagenome (GOLD analysis project Ga0207966, IMG submission 185611) | Marine microbial communities from Southern Atlantic Ocean transect - Knorr_S23_td_NADW_ad_2500m_LV_B (SPAdes) (version 2) | ecosystem: Environmental > Aquatic > Marine > Oceanic | place...
CCCTCATCAGATTTCATGGGGTTTTACGGGGTTTTAAGGAACATCGGGAGGGTTTTATTCCCTCCCGATTTCCAGTTTGATTTACGTTTGGTGGAGCCTGCGGGGATCGAACCCGCTACCTCCTACTTGCAAAGCAGGCGCTCTCCCAAATGAGCTAAGGCCCCAGACTGACTACATATTGTATGACCGAATCTGTGGGAGTTCGTGGTGGTTAGGGCGAATTTCTGCCGCGTCCGATAATTACGGTCGGCGGCCGAACGGTGCTCCGCGATCCTGTTTCAGCTCGGGGTTTCGAGGGGTCTGGTCCCACGCTCGAGCTTGCTGGTGCCAACGAGTACGCGTGCAAGTTCGTCGTTCGGGTTGATCAGTGCGCAGTTTTCGATCGAGAGGCATCCGCAGCCGATGCAGCCTGCGAGGTAGTCTTTTATCCTGGTCAGCTGACCGATGCGCGCTTCGAGGTTCCGCTTCCACGAGTTCGAAAACCGTTTCCATTCGGAGCTTGTTGGGGCGCGGTCGGCGGGGCGGTTTCGGCGGTTGCGATCTGGTTCGGGTCACGGATGCTCGACGGGGGCGATTTTACGACTCCGTTCTTCGTCATGGCTTCCGCCATCGGGATATCGAGCCTGATTTACTGGCGGGTGTTCCGGCCGCTGGAGATTTCTGAGTCGGGTGCCGCGGAGGTCCGTGAGCCGAGTCCAGCGCTAGCCGACTGAGCCGAATTTTTGCACCGGCGCACATCCGTGCTGTCATGAACGTCGTCACCCTGTGCGCCGTCCTGAGCTTTTCGAAGGGTCGATGGCGCATATGCGCTCGACAATCACGCCCGACCGGGCACAGCTGGGCCACGAAAAGTCGTAAGGTGTCCGCGATCCATTCACCGGTTCGACCTTCGCGGACCGGTCCGCAACAGCCCTTATGGAGAAAACGTGCCTAAAGCACCGAGCCACCTATGAAAATCACCGATATCACTACTACGCCGCTTTCGACTGGGAAGTCGCTCTTGAGAGTTCAGACCGATGCGGGAGTGGAGGGCTGGGCCGAAGCGCCGGGCGGCAGCAGGAACGTGCCGGGTCGCAGCGTGGCGGTGTTCAACGCCTATCTCGAAAACATCATCAAGCCGGTTTTGGTCGGGGAGGACCCGTTGCAGATCGACCGGCACTGGGAGACGCTGGCACTTGGCAAGGGCGACCGGCTGTACAACCTTCCCGCGCAGATCGTGGGGACGATCGACGTTGCGCTGTGGGACCTATTTGGCAAGGAGACCGGGCTGCCGGTGTATACGTTGATGGGTGGGGCGGCCCGAACGACCATCCCACTTTACTGGAGTACGGGGTCGGGCTGGCGAATGCAGCCAGAAGAGATGCTGGATCTGGTGAAGCAGGGCTGGGACATGGGTTTTCGGGCCTTCAAGATCCGCATGGACTGGAAGGGCTGGCGACAGGACTTCGACCCGGCCAAGGACTACGCGATGTTCAAGCTGGTGCGTGAGTATCTTTCGGAGGGCAATTACCTGGGGTTCGACGCCAATAACGGCTATTCGGTGAGTACGGCAATTCAGCAGGGCCGCAAGTTCGAGGCGCTCGGGATCGACCATTTTGAAGAGCCGATCCCGCGTTACGACCTGACGGGTCTGAAGCAGGTTGCCGATGCCCTTGACGTGGCGATTTCGGCAGGGGAGCAGGACGCCTTCCGGTGGTTTTTCCGTCACCTCGTGTTGCTTGGCGACCCCGATATTCTCCAGCCTGATATTTTGAGCGCAGGCGGTCCTTCCGAAGTAAAGCGCATTTACGAGATGGCGGTGACGGTGAACAAGCCCGTGATGCCGCATAGTCCACAGGCCGGGATCAACTCGATGGCGTCTTTGCATGCCTTTTCGACGGTGCAGAACGGCGTACGCCCGCATGAGTTTTCGACGGAGTTTTCGGGTCCGCTCGACGATCTCGCCGAGCTGTACGGCGAAGGGGTGCTGCCGAAGGACGGGGACATGGTGCTATCGGACCGGCCGGGGCTGGGGATTGAGCTTAACGAAGCGGCGGTCGCGAGGATGACGGTTTAGGTGGATGTGTGGGTGATGCGGAATTCGATTTCATTCCCCCCTTGACCTAACCTTCTCCCCGGGGAGAAGGCATCAGACGGCATCGCTGTAGCAATGATGGGTTAGCGAGGGCGTGACCCTTCGAGGGGCTCAGGATGGCGGTGTGCGCATCGTGAGTTCCGAGGTCAGACGCGTGATACAGGACTCGGTGCTGCATCGTATCCGGTTGCGAGCAGGCATGCCGCTGCCTGGTTAGGGGCGAGTTGCCGGAGGTCGGGGTCGGTTAGCGAGCAGGCCTCGGTGGCGATAGGGCAGCGGGTATGGAAGTGGCATCCGGACGGCGGTGCCATCGGGCTCGGCAGGTCGCCCTGCAGGATGATCCGGGTGCGCGATTGTTCGAGACGGGGGTTTGGGGTTGGGATCGCGGAGAGCAGTGCCTGGGTGTAGGGGTGTAGGGGATTTTCGTACAGGTCCTTGCTATCGGCGGTTTCGACGATCCGGCCCAGGTACATTACTGCGACCCTGTCGCTGATGTGTCTTACGACCGAGAGATCGTGGGCGATGAACAGGTAGGCGAGGTTGTACTGATCCTGCAGGTCCTGGAGCAGGTTCAGGATCTGGGCCTGAATCGACACATCGAGCGCCGATACGGCCTCATCGAGCACGAGCAGGCTTGGCTTTGCTGCGATAGCGCGGGCGACCCCGAGTCGCTGACGCTGACCGCCGCTGAATTCGTTGGGGTAGCGTTCGGCCATGCCTGGACTCAGCCCGACGGTTGTGAGGAGTGCGCTTACCTGTGTGCGATAGTCGTCACCCGATTCGGCGAGTCCGTGCACCTTGAGCGGTTCGCCGACGATGTCGCCTGCCCGCATTCTCGGGTTGAGCGATCCGTACGGGTCCTGGAAGACCATGCCCATTTTTCGCCTGATCGGTCGCAGCTCGGAGTTTGACATTCCGAGAAGTTCCTGGCCATCGAACATGATGCTGCCGCTGTCGGGTTTTCTCAGTTGGATTACGGCCTTGGCGGCGGTCGTCTTGCCCGAGCCGCTCTCGCCGACGAGGCCGAGCGTTTCGCCGGGGTAAATGTCGAACGAAATACCCTCGACCGCCCTGACGCGGGCCACTTCGCGCTGGACTATGAACCCCCGCTTGAGTGGAAAGTGAACGCTCAGGTTCCTGACGCTCAGCAGTGGGGTGCCGGTTGGCGCGCTGGAGGTGTCGGTTCGTTCTTGTGTGGCTGATGCGCTGGCCGTGCCTGTCCCGGCGGTCATGTTCTGGCCATCTCAATTGAGGTTGCGACGGCATTTGCTTCAAAACAGGCCACAAGCGCGGGGGCACTGGCCGGTTGCGCGTCGGTTCTGCCATTTTGTACGCCAGTTGCCTCGAGCGGGGGTTCGTCGACCTCGCACTGTGTTGTCGCCCACCGGCACCGGGGCCTGAATGCGCATCCGGTTGGCAGGTCGCTGGGATCGGGGATTTCGCCGGGGATGGGGTCGAGCCGGTCGGTCGCGGGTCGATCGAGCCTGGGGACCGAGTTGAGCAGGCCGATTGTGTAGGGGTGTGCGGGATTCAGATAAACCTGTTCTGCGGTTCCAGATTCGCGTATTTTTCCGGCGTACATGACGTTTAGCCGGTCGGCGTAGCGGGCGATGATCCCGAGATTGTGGGTGATGATGAGGAGGGCCGTGCCGAGCTGTGAAGTGAGGTTCTTCATCAGTTCGAGGATCTGCGCCTGGATCGTGACGTCGAGGGCTGTAGTGGCTTCGTCGGCTATCAGCAGTTTGGGCTCGCAGCTGAGCGCTATCGCGATCATGACGCGCTGGCGCTGGCCGCCGCTGAGCTGGTGGGGATAGTCGTCGAGTCGTTGTCGTGAGTCGGCGATGCCGACCATGTTGAGCAGCTCGGCGGCACGGTCGAGCGCTGCGGCCTTGCCCAGTTCCAGGTGCACTTCGAGCGGTTCGGTGATTTGCCGCCCGATGCTGAGTACCGGGTTAAGCGATGACATCGGTTCCTGGAAGATCATTCCGATCCCGGATCCGCGTACGGCCTGCATTTCTTTGTTCGAGAGTTTTAGCAGGTCGGTGCCATCGAACATCACTTCGCCTTGTTCGATTACACCGGGAGGGTTGGGTACGAGTTGCATGATCGAGAGAGCGGTAACGCTTTTTCCGCAGCCGCTTTCCCCGACGAGACCCAGGGTTTCGCCGTGATGGATGTCGAACGTTACGCCTGCCACGGCGGTTATCTTGCCGTCGGGCGTGTTGAACGAGGTGCGGAGGTTGCGCACCTGGAGCAGGGGTGTCGATTTAGAAGTTGAACCGGCGGTCATGTTGCTTGTTTACTATCGGCGTTGGTACTGGGGCCCGGTGTTGTTGTTATGGCCTGGCCGGGGTTGGGGTTCGTGTTCAGCTTCCGGTGTTGCTGGTACGGGACTACATCGTACCGCGTCCCAGTGTTGTGTCTTCGGGATTACGTTGGCGATCGTGGGGCGGGTTCGTGTTGGAGTTGAGGGGACCCTTCGACAGGCTCAGGATGTAGACCCTTCGGCCCATTCGACCCTTCGACAGGCTCAGGGCAGGCGGTCTCGGGACACAGGCGGCGGGTCGAGTGAAGCGCTATGCGCGCGGGGAGTCTAGCGCCGTCGTAGGATTCTTCTTCATCGAATGATTTTTTTGCGCTTGATGGTAGTGCCTTCGACTGCGACTGCACTCGCGTTCAGTTCAGTTGGCGTCGAGTTCAAGTAGGTGTCGAGGATTTGTTGCACCGAGCTAATGCGTGTTGCCATAAACTGCTGTGTGTTCTTGACCATCGCCTGCTCGCGGCCTGCGAGGTATACGACCTGGCGGGTAGCGATATCGACTTCCGACCGGAGCTTGTCAATCCCGACGAGGTAGTCCTTTACCCGGCGCGCCATATCGGCAACCCGTGTTGGGTTGCCTTTAGAGTCGACTTCGCCGATTCGTTCAACGAACTCGTCGATACGTGGGTCACGCATGCCAGTGAGTTTCCAACTAATTTCGCTCAAAACGCGACAGCCCGAGCGAACTTTGAGCCATCTGCACCCTTCGAGATTGCCATGCGTGGCGCGGGTGACGCTACGAGTAACTCCCCAAATTGATTGTTAGTGTGCACAGTCACTTTTCTGCCGGTATGAATCCATGACCGAGGATATCGGGTGATTCCCAGCCGAACACGAATCTTGCCGCGTCGTTCGTAGGACTATAGGACTACGCCCGATTTGACCCGTCATCGACGTTCTGAGATCGTGCGAGACCGGGAGGGGTCGGCTTCTGAGCCGGAAGCGGATGTCGGGTCAGGTGGCGATAGTGGGTCTGACCGGGAGGCCGGTGCCGATAAAGATACGACTGCCGCTTAGGCCGGGGTAAAACTTGCGAGAGATCGTGTGCCACGGTGGGGCTGACTTCGCGTATCCTAGATGAAAGCGATCCCGGGTCGTTCAGTGGTAGGACAGGGGCCTTTGAAGCCTCCAACCCTGGTTCGAATCCAGGCCCGGGAGCCATATTTCGCTGTGTTCCTGTGGAGAACGACCGAAGGAACGAGATCTGCTAAATAACAGATGGCCGACGGAGCAAACCCCGTCGGCCATCTGTTTTAAGTTTCGGTGGGGCGATCGCTGTTAGACGCCCTTGTGGCCTGAGAGTTCTACTCGGAGGCCTGCGTCGGCCGCCATTGACCACGGGGTTTCGACGACCCAGTGCCCGGGCTCTTTTTCGACGAGTGGTGGGCGTTCGTTTGCCCATTTGTGGTTCGGGTCGACTTCGAGCGGTGTGCGGGTCATGAACACGTCACCGGGTGGTGGGTCGATGGGCGACACCACTTCGCCCGGTAGCAGGAACTCTTCACGCTCGATGTCGGGGTGTGACGGCAGGGCCGCGGAGACCAGGGCATTGGTGTAGATGTGCATCGGGTTGTTGAAGATGGCTTCGGTTTCGCCAGATTCCTGTACGACGCCGAGGTACATCACGGCCATGTCGTGGCACATGTAGCGCACGGTGGCGAGGTTGTGAGCCACGAGGAGGTAGGCGAGGCCGTGTTCATCCTGCAAGTCGACGAGCAGGTTCATGATCTGGGCACGAATCGAGACGTCGAGTGCCGAGACTGGCTCGTCGAGTGCGATAACTTTCGGGTTGAGGGCCAGTGCGCGGGCGATACCGATACGCTGCCGCTGGCCGCCGGAGAATTCGTGCGGGTAGAGGTTTGCCTGGTAGGGGTTGAGGCCAACTTCGTTGAGCAGGTCGGAAACCCGGTCGTTAATCTCTTTTTTGGTCATCGTGGTGGCGATTTCGAGCGGTTCCCCGACGATTGCGCGCACGCGCATGCGTGGGTTGAGCGACGACCAGGGGTCCTGGAAGACTGCCTGTACCGATCGTCGGAATTCGGTTTTCCCGACCTTGGTCATTGTTGAGACATCTTCGCCTTCGTAGAAGATCTGGCCGGCGGTCGGGACTTCGAGCCCGAGGAGGACTTTGAGTGTGGTGGTTTTGCCACAGCCGGATTCGCCAACGAGTCCGAAGGTTTTTCCGCGTTCGATATCGAAGCTGACGTCGTCGACGGCCTTCAGGTAAATCTTTTTGCCAAAGCCCAGGAACCCACCGCCGACCTGGTACCACTTTCTGAGGTTGCGGATCGAGATGATCGCGTCCGAACTTGGATTGACGCCAGGCGCCGATGGGACGACGGCTGATCCGGTGGTTGGTTGTTCAAGAGTAGTTGTCATGTGTCGTTATCGATTTCCGTGGTTTTTCGTGTTTGCCGGTTTGCCTGTTATTCGGCTGGCATCAGGTGGGCGTATTTATCGTATTCAGCTACCGAGCTCCTTGAGAGCTGGACCCAGTGGTCGGGTTCGACCTCGACCAGGGGCGGTCGTCGCTCGGCATCTTCGGGGGTGAATTCCAGTGTTGACCGCGGTGCAAATGCGTCGCCGGGCGGAAGGTTGTAGAGGAGCGGCGGCTGGCCTTCGATCTGGGGCAACCGACCGGTTTTCTCTTCAAGCTTCGGCACTGAACCGATGAGTGCCTTGGTGTACTCGTGTTTCGGCTCGTTGAAGATGGTCCTGACGTCGGATAGTTCGACGATGCGCCCTGCATACATGACGGCGACACGGTCGCACATTTTTGCCACGATTCCAAAGTCGTGGGTAATGAAGACGATGGCGACTCCCTCTTCCTGCTGGATTTGCCGGAGCAGTCGGAGGTATGCGGCCTGGATCGTAACGTCGAGCGATGTAGTTGGCTCGTCGGCGATGATCACGGACGGTGCCGATGAGATACCAATGGCCCCGACGACACGCTGTCGCATGCCACCGGAGAGCTGGTGTGGGAAGTCTTTGGCGCGGACTTCGGGGGCAGGGATTCGAACCTTTCGCAGCGAATCGACGATCTTGTCCCAGAGAACGGCGCCTTTCAGTTTCTGGTGAATCCTGATGGCTTCGCCGACCTGGTTCTGAATATTGAACACCGGGTTGAGCGCCTGCATTGGGTCCTGAAGGATGATGGATATTTCACCGCCACGGACCTCTGTCATTTCGCTTTCCGTGAGTTCGAGCAGGTTGCGGCCGTTGAGGACGACGGTCCCGCCGACTATGTGTCCTGGGGGTGAGGGAACGAGCTGCATGAGCGAGAGTGCGGTGACCGATTTTCCGGAGCCTGATTCACCTACGATACCGACGGTTTCGCCCCGCCTGACGTGGTAGTTGACTCCGTCGACCGCCTTCACGGTTCCCCAGCGGGTGGTGAAGTGTGTCTGGAGGTCGGTTACTTCAAGAACGACCTCATCGGTTAACGCAGTCCCTCCGAAACCATCCGTGTCCACTGTAACGGCATCAGAGATGGTTGCTTCCGTCTCTTCTACTGCGGTGTCGGTGGATTCTGCCATTCTGGGTCCCCTGTCCTAGTTGCCGCGTCCAACGAGCCGTCGCACAGAAAATCCGATTGTACGACTCGTTATCAATATTCCAATTTAATCCCGGCGGTTTATAAATAACACCGCCTGAAGTGTCCGGCACGATACCAAATTTCGGGTACGAAAGCTACCGTTGACCGCGTTCACAGGGCTCTAAATTCCGAGTTCAGCTTCGAGTTCATCAAGGGCTCCGTCTATCGCGTCGACGATGAAGTCGATTTCATCGCTGTTAATGGACAGTGGCGGGCAGATGGAGATGACGTCTCCGGCCCTGAAGCTGACAATGTTGCGGTCGAAGAGCATTTTCGGTAATTGTTTTGCCAATCCTGTATCGGCCGGGAAAGGTGTCTTGTTTGCACGGTCGGAAACAAGCTCGACCGCGGCCAGAAGCCCGAGGCCGCCGCGCACGTCACCGACCATCTTGTGGCTGAAAAGTTCCAGCAGCTTTTCGTACAGGTAGTTGCCCATCCGACGGGAGTTTCCCACGAGGTCTTCCCGCTCGAAGATCTTGAGGTTGGCGAGGGCGGCCGCAGATGCCACCGGGTGGCCGCCAAACGTGATGAGGTGTTTGAACGTTTCGTTCGGTCCGCCCACGAAAGCGTCGGCGATCTTCTTTGTAGCTATCGCGGCCCCGAGCGGTGCGTAGCCACTGGTGATGGCTTTGGCCACGGCTGTGACATCGGGCTGGACGCCCCAGTTCATGGGCCCGAACCATTCGCCCGTGCGTCCAAAACCGGTAATTACTTCGTCTGCAATGAGAACGACATCGTACTTGTCGGCGATCTCCCGCAGTCGCTGCCAGTACTCGGCCGGGGGTACCTGGATGCCGTAGGCTGCTGAGATCGGTTCTGCGATCATTGCGGCGACGGTTTCGGGTCCCTGGTGGACGATAACTTCTTCAAATTCGTTGGCGCACTTGATCGCCACGTCGACAGGGTCGCCCGCGAAGGGCAGTCGGTAGGAGTTCCAGTTGGTGACGTGGAGCGCGCCGGGCATTTCGGGTCCCATGGGGTCGGCCGCGGGGTTTCGGCCCAGGCTGACTGCCATCGCGGTGCCGCCGTGGTAGGAGTAGCGGCGGCTGATGACCTTGAACGCGCCGCCCTTGCCGTTTAGCTGGGAATACTTTTTCGCCATCTTGACGGCGGTTTCGACGGCTTCTGAGCCGCCTGAGACGAAGAACGACCTGGCCCCGTGGTCGGGATACAGTTCAGCCACTTTGCCAGCGAGTTCGATCTGGGGGAGGGTTGAACCTCCTGCCGGCGGCGAGTCGATAGCCATCGTCTGTGCGTAAACGGCGTCGGCAATCTCTTTTCGTCCGTAGCCTGCAGACTTGTACCAGAGGCCGGCCATGGCATCGAGATAACGATCTCCGTTTACGGTCTCGACCCAGACGCCATCACCTTTTACGTAGATTTTCAGGTGCCCGCGCCAGTCGTTGGTCTGGACGGCGTGCATGAACAAGTGGTCTCCAGCGATTTGCTGGAGCTCTTCTATTCGTTCACCGTTCAGGGTTTCGGGCGTAGTGGTCGAGGTCATCGGAGGCTCCGTAGCGCGACAGGAAATGGTTTCCAGGCAATGTGCCGTTGACCAATTCTATGTCCCGGATTATCGCCGGTCTATCGCTGATCGGTAGTTTGCCGGTGATATACTGGGACCACAATGGAATCACAGTTCGGTATCGATGGCCGGTCGGCCGGTTTGTGCCTCTGTATTTGCGGGCGCCAGATGAGGGTTTGGTAAGGCTCGATTCGAACTGATAATCAGCATTTTCTCGATCCCCTCGGCGAATTTTGGCCAGGGGTTTTTTATTGCCCGAATTTAGCCGGGTCACAAATATAAAAATCTGCCCGTTTTGGTGCCGGTACCGAGCAGCCCCAGATGGGAATGGAACAGGACAGGGAGCGGAACCTATATGGCTTCGGCAATGCAGAGTATTTCGCCTGCGGAACTGAAAAGCGTCAACGACCGGCTCGAGGCCGGTACGCCTGAAGACGCGTTGAGGTGGGTGGACGAGACGTTTGGTGGCGCGGCTGCCCAGATGTCGAGTTTCGGTCTCGAAGACCAGGCGTTGTTTCATATGTACTGGACCGTAAACCCGGATGCCCGGTTGATGACGCTCGACACGTTGCGGTTGCCGACCGAGACGTATTCGCTGTTCGATCAGACGAAGTTGCGGTACGGGGTGGAGGTTGAGTTCTTTTACCCCGACATGAGCGCGGTGATAGAGATGGTGAAAGAGCGCGGTAACAACCTTTTTTACAAGGGCGTTGAGAACCGCAAGTTATGCTGCGGGGTGCGCAAGGTAGAGCCGCTTGCCCGCGCGCTTGCGGGTCTGGATGCGTGGGTTACGGGGTTGCGCCGCGACCAGGGCATGGACCGTGGTTCGATCGATATTATCGAGTGGGACGAGGCACACGGGAATTACAAGGTGAACCCGCTGGCCAACTGGTCGTTCGAGCAGGTGCGGGAGTTCGTCGATGCGAACGAGATTCCGTATAACGAGTTGCACGACAAGGGGTATCCGAGCCTTGGCTGCGCCCCGTGCACACGTGCTGTTGAGCCGGGCGAGGACATCAGGGCCGGACGCTGGTGGTGGGAGAGCGACCCAAACGCGAAGGAGTGCGGGATTCACGTGGTGGCGCCTGCCGCGCGCTAGGCGGGGCGGAGGCGGATGTCGGACGATACGTTGTAGCCGAGCACGGCCGTTTCTTCGCCGATCAGCAGCGTGACTACGCCGCGGTAGGGCGCGACATCGGCCACGACCACCTCGACGCCGGGCAGGACGCCGCTTTCCTGCAGATAGGCGACCAGTTCGGCGTCGTCTTCGGGAATCCGATCGACGATCATCGCCTTGCCGTTGGGCACCTTGTCGAGTGTCACGACCCCCCGTGGTTCGCGATAGCCGCTACCCGGGATCGGCTGTCCGAAGGGATCGGTCTTCGGGTTTCCGAGTCGTTGCTGGATTCGTTTTTCCAGGGCGTCTGAGAGCGCGTGTTCGAGCATATGGGCCTCGGCGTCGACCTCGTGGAGTGGAACACCGAGGAGGTCGACGACCATGCGCGCTGCCAGACGGTGCTTCCGGATCATCGATTCGGCGAGTTGCCGTCCTTTATGTGTGAGGTCGATGTCGCGTGTTTCGCCGAGTCGGATCAGGTTTTCGTGCTCCATCCGTCTGAGCATGCCGGAGACCGCGGGTAGCGACGTGCCGAGGTTTTCGCTTGCTGGCACTCGCCTTAATTGTCGTAACAGGTTGGCGTTGGTGACCTGTGTCCCGCGTTCCTGCACGACATAGATAGACAGCAGGTAGTTTTCCATCGCCTGTGTGAGGCGAGGTGCTGACCGTGGTGGGTTTTTCTGCATGATCTGGTTCGCTGTTCGGGTGTTACGCGCCTTCATACGAAGGGCAGGTTACTGACTATGATACGTCATTACTTCGTATGTGCGAAGCGATTTGGCCGGGCTGGCCCCGCATACTTGTCACCTGGCGTGTCCTGTCATGATTGTGCCTGGTTCGAGCGAACCGATCGGGAACGCGCGTTTGGTCGGACTTCCACCGGGTATGTCTGGAGCACCTGAACTGACACCACGCACGCTAGATCGCCCACCTTTCGCGATAGACTGCGGGCCATGACCACCGATTCCGCAGAGAGCGGTGCCGCCAACAGGTGCTTTGGTAATGGCAGCCCGATTTACGAGGCGTATCACGATGAGGAGTGGGGGGTGCCGATACATGACGACCGGTACCTTTTTGAGTTGTTGATTCTCGAAGGGGCGCAGGCCGGGCTCAGCTGGGAGACGATTCTCAAGCGCCGTGCGACATACCGCGTTGCGTTCGACGTTTTCGAGATAGTTAAAGTGGCTGGATACGGTGCGGAAAAGATTGCAGAGTTACTTGAGGACGAAGGGATCATCAGAAACCGGCTCAAGGTGAACGCAGCGGTAAAAAACGCGAATGTCGTTCTGGGAATCCAGCGTGAGGCAGGGTCGTTTGACGCCTATTTATGGTCCTTTGTCCCCGATGGAAGGCCGATGCAACCCGATCGCGCCTCAATGGGCAACGTACCGGCCGAAACACCGGAGTCGGAGGCACTCAGCAAAGACCTGAAAAAACGCGGCATGACCTTCGTGGGACCGACGATCATGCAGGCATTCATGCAGTCGGCCGGGCTGGTCAACGACCATCAGGTCACCTGTTTCCGTCACGAGCCAATCAAACGGTTGTTCGGGGTCCATGTTTTTCAGAATCCTGACCGGTAAGGTTCGTACTCGAATTCCAGAGCCGGTCTGTGCGATTTTGCGTCACAGCCATCGAGTGCGAGCCTTTGCGAGCGAATCACGGCACGACACGGGCCGCTACGGTGCAGGCACCGATGCCGCGGCCACTGCCGGGGCAACTAGCGGTAAATTGCCTGCGAATTGCGGTTGCGCTCATTAGATGGTGGCTCGGGTTAGCCTTTGGCTCGAGCCCTTATGAACAGGATCACGCTGATTACGATCAGCCAGATCCAGTAGAGGACGTAAGGCCCGAAGGCGGTCTGGTCGGTCCAGAAGTATCGGCCAACCAGCAGTGCCAGCGCAATAACGACGCTCGACCAGCCAATCCAGGTGGCAAATACCCTGGTCTGCAACGAACTAATTCCCGTGAATAGCAGGAAGCCGCCGATCGCAATCCACTGGGTCGCGAAAGTGAAATTCCCGAGATCGAACAACGTGCGGCTCATCTCGGGACTCAATCCATCTTCAACCCTGAAAATGGCCATCGACCAAAACAGAATAGCAATCAGACCAACTACCGCCACGATCTGGCCAAATGCCATCGCGGTGGTCGACCGATATTTGCGCCCCAAAGGGCGTTCAAGACAACGACGACAAATGCCGTGAACGGAATAACCGATAGCGATGCGAGGAAACTTCCGGTCCACACCAGATCGACATCGCGGTCGGCGAAGAACTGAGCGATTTCTGCCGATTGGGCATCGAATTTCGGTTCCGATCCGCCCGCCTGGAGCATCGTCTGTGAAACGAGCTAAAGTAACACGAAGACGATCCCGCCAAGTGCTCCCATCTGGGACAATCTTGCGTTGGTCATACCGTCACTCCCGATGGTGAATGAAACGATTTAGCGCTCAACTGCCAGAGATTATGACGAATCCCCTCGTATATCTAATATGTCCTCCAGTTATCGGAGCAACAACTTGATGTTCCCGATACCACTGCGACTGCGCTCAGCCCGCGAACGACGTGCGATGGAAGCGGCGGTGATTTATGGTCAACGTAACCGCTCTGGCGGTGTCGTTCAACTGGCTGCCTGTTCGAGTTGTTGCGGACCTCGAAACGGGCGAGCGATCTGGTAGAGTTGCGGGCCTTGCAGGAGGGCTGGAAAGTTACCGTGGGCGATTCAAAACTTGAGTTGATGGCGCACCTGATGCGTCGGACCGGATTTGGAGCGTCGCGCGACGAGCTTGAGCGGCGTGTTGCGGTGGGTTACGAAGCGACCGTCGAGGAGCTTCTCGACCCGGAGCGCCAGGAGCCGGTCGACTACTACGAGTTTCTGCGCTATTACCCGAACTGGTGGAAGCCGGGAACGATGGGTGGCCGGGGTCATGCGGGCTGGGTGTTTCGGATGATAAATACCCGTGCCCCGCTGCAGGAAAAGCTGTGTCTTTTCTACCACCAGTTGTTTGCTACCGGCGTATCGAAGGTCGATCACTACGACGAGATCGAAGACATGATCGACATGTTTCGCGAGAAGGGGATGGGCCACTACAAGACCGTTCTGATGGCAGTGGCGCGCAACCCGGCGATGCTGTTCTGGCTGGATAACCACGAGAACCATGCGACATCGGTCAACGAGAACTGGGGCCGCGAGCTGCTTGAGCTTTTCACGATGGGTATCGGGAACTACACCGAGACGGATGTCCGGGAGTGTTCGAGGGCCTTTACGGGATGGACGCTTACCCATAAGTTGCCGCGGTTTCACATGGGTCGCTGGGACTGGGAGTTCGAGTTCAGGCCTGAGGACCATGACGACGGCGAGAAGGTGTTTCTGGGGCAGACCGGGAGCTTCGACGGCGAGGAAATAGTCGACATCATCCTTGCCCAGCCGGCGACGGCGGCGTTCATTGCACGCCATCTTTACAGCTTCTTCGTGGCGGACGAACACCAGGTGCCTGCGTGGTCGGTTACGCCGCCGAACGATCCCGAGGCCGTGCAGGCGATTGCCGATGTGTTGATCGAGAGCGATTATCACATGGGTACGGCACTGCGGTTCATTTTGAATTCAGATTTCTTCAAAGCAGCCTTGTTCGCCAAGGTGAAGAACCCGACCGAGGTTGTTGTTGGGACCCTGAGGCTTATCGAGGATTCGCATCGAGCTTCGCCCGACCTGATGGGCTGGTGCATCGATATAACCAACATGGGGCAGGACCTGATGAACCCGCCGAGCGTCGAGGGCTGGCATTCCGGGATCGAGTGGATCAACAGCGGGACGCTTATGAAGCGGACCAACTTTGTTGCGGAGTTGATAAGCGATCAATCGCGTTCCGGGGTGGCGAGCATCATGGACCGCATCAGGATGGCGGGCGATTCGCCGAGTGCGGTTGTTGATGCCTGTCTCGACGTGTTGGGGCCGCTTGATATTGCAGCCGGGGCGCGGCAGGAGTTGATCGAGCATGCGGAGTCGCTCGGCCCTATCGACTGGAGCGACGATTCGCCTGAAGAGGGTGGATCGGCCAGGGTTTCGGAGATTATTCAGCTGATCGTTTCGCTCAGGGAATACCAGTTCGCGTAGACGTATTTGCAGCACCCGGCCGTTATCAAGTCCGGGGTCAAAATAGCCAGGGAGAGTCAAAATCGCCACCCAGAAAAAAGAACCGGTAATAGTTGTTCTCCAACTCACCGGTGGCAACGACTACCTGAACACGGTGGTACCGCACGCCGACCCGCTGTATCGCGACTATCGTCCGTCGGTGGGTGTGGCCGAAGACGACGTGTTGCGGCTTGACGATCATGTTGGTTTTCACCCCTCGATGGCCCCGATCCAGAAGATGTACCAGGACGGCAACGTGGCGATCCTTCACGGGGTGGGGTACGAAAACTCGCCCCGGTCGCACTTCCGGTCAATGGACATATGGCACACCTGCGAGCCGGACACCCTGGGCACCGAGGGCTGGCTGGCGCGGGTGATCCGGGACATCGACCCTAACAAGGACAACGTTGTTACGGCGGTGAGCATGGGGCCGTCGCTTTTCCGTGCGCTGGTTGGCCCGGGAGTGCCCGTTGCGACCGTTGAGAACATTAATAGTTACGGCATGCTGACGGGTTTGACGCCCGAGGAGAAGCTGTCGCGGGTTTTGAGTCGGTACCGACGGATGTATTCGCCGTCGATCGGGAGTGGTGCGGTGATGGACTACCTGGGGCAGACGGGTCTCGATGCGCTGAAGGGTGCGGACATTCTTGCCGCGGCGCCGGCGAACTACTCGTCGAACATCGAGTATGCGAGTTCAAGCGTTGGGAACAAGCTGAAAGGCATCGCGCAGGTTCACCTTGCGGGGCTGGGTTCAAGGGTTTTCTACCTAGACCACAGCGGGTTCGATACCCACGCCGACCAGGTGAGTACTCATGCGCGGCTCTGGAGCGAGGTTTCGGCGGGGATCCGTGATTTCTTTGATGACCTGGAGGCCCACGACGCGGCGGACAACGTGGTGATGTTCCTTTTTTCGGAGTTTGGTCGAAGGGTTCACGACAACGGCGGGGGTACCGATCACGGTGCCGGTGGCGTGTGCCTGGTCATTGGAAACAGCGTAAAGGGCGGGCAGTACGGCGAGTACCCGTCGACGAAGCCGGCCGATCTCGACCAGGGCGACCTGGTGCCGTCGACCGACTTCCGGAGCGTGTACACCACCCTTGTTGAGGACTGGATGAGGCTCGACGCGATGTCGGTGGTCGGCGGGAATTTCGAGAAACCCGAGTTCATCCTGAGGTAGCACCGAAAGTCACCTGCGCAAGCGAAGCGCCGGCAGAAACGAAGCCAGAATGTCACCTTCACTAACAACCTCAGCCGCAGGCCGGGCCTATGACTACAACCGGGTGGTCGGGGGTCGCCAGCAGATGAACGGCATCATGGGCATGGCGTTTGGCGAGGGCGACGACGTTTACATCACGCAGAAAGCGCTGTTTTTCTTTGACGTTTCGAAACTCAGGATCGGGCCAGATGTGGATGACGAGGAGTGGGTCTCGTCGTTTCGAGAACTGGACGAGGACCTATTTGAAGGGGCCTGGCCATCATGTGTGGCCGTGGGTCCGGGCGGCGATGTGTATGTGACTGACGAGTTGCGCAACCTGGTTTCAGTGTTCGACCGCGACGGCAATTTCATTCGGAAGTTCGGTGAATCCGGAACGGGTCCGGGCCAGTTCGACCGTCCGTCGGGCATTATTTTTGCCGCGGACGGTTCGATGTACGTGTCCGACACGATGAACCACCGGATTCAGCGGCTGACATCTGACGGCGAGTTGATTCACACCTGGGGAGGCCAGGGGACCGGTGAGGGACAGTTCCGGTCGCCGTGGGGTGTGAACCTTGATGGCGAGGGGAACGTGTTTGTCGCGGATCACAGAAACCACAGGATTCAGAAGTTCGACGCGGACGGCAGCTTCATCAGTTCCCTGGGTAGCTACGGATCGGAGGCGGGCAAGCTGGACCATCCTACCGACGTAGCGATAGACCCGTACGGCGATATTTACGTTTGCGATTGGGCGAACCACCGGGTGGAGGTGTTCGACAAATCAGGTGAGTACCTGCTGCAGATGGGGGGGTCGGCCATTGAGCTGTCCAAGTGGCAGAAACGATTTGTCGAGGCCAGTCCTGACATGGTGAAGGCCAGGCGTCGTGTGGAGACACTCGACCCGGAGACCAGGTTCGCGCTGCCGACCTGCGTCAGGTTCGACACCAGGAGAAATCGTCTTTACGTGGTCGATTCCCAGCGCTGGCGAATCCAGATTTTCGACAAGCTGGACGACTACGCCGAGCCACAGTTCAATATTTGAGCGGGCCGGAGATGTTCGGGGTGGGTTGCGTCTATTGGCGGTTTTCCCCTCGCCCGCACCCTCCCCCCAGGACGAGGGTTTTAGCGCAGGTGTCGTTAGCCGAGATAGTCGGCGAAGACCGGGCTGATCCACGCCATTTCCATATCCTGTTGCACGACTTTCACCCAGTAGGGGTTGACCCCGGGTCGGACGTCATCGTCGGTCACTGTGAACTCGGCGCGGTCGGTTGCCGCCTCGGGTGCAAGTTCGAGGGTGACGCCGCGGTTGAGGTGTCCCATATCAATTGTCGCCGGCCGGTTCGCGAGCTGGCCGAGCGTTGCCGATATGCGCACCGAATCACCGCGGGCAAGGGCCATTTTTCGGGGTCCCACTTCACCGTGGCGACCGAACGTTTCGCCGATCACAAGGCGCGAGTTCAGGACGACCGTTATCTCGGTATCTGGGGAGATTGCGGCTCCCGATTTGCCGGTGAGATCGGCAACTACGCCGCTCGGATACCCACAGGCCCAGCCTTCTACTGCAAGTTGCGATTTTCCAGTTCGTTCGAAGCCTGATCGGGGGCTATCGAAGCGTACTGGCGAGACGTCGCCGAACTCACCGGTGCCAGCATCGATATGCCCGTCCCAACTGATACCCGAGTAACTCGACATCCGGCTCGCCCCGTTCCAGAGCACGCGGATGCGTGAACCGGTGGGCGGGCCTGTGAGGTGTTCGGTGTGGAGCAGTTCGAGGCCGCGATACACCTCGATTCGTTCGAGCGGTGCGGTCCCCTCGACGCTCACTTTAATTTCGCAGGAGTTGCCGCACGAAAACTTTTCGCCGATGAAATGGCCGTCGACCGTGACCATCGCCCTGATCCTTGCGCCCGTCGTGGCGTAGACGCGTTTGGCCTTGATGGCGTTGAGAATCCCTGTCAGGGTCAGCTCATCTGCGTAGACGCCGGTGAGACCGCCTTTTGAGTAGCGGCGTTCCTGGTGACCGGGGCGGTCGTCACCGGGTCGGCCGGTGTGGCAGTCGTTGCCGCCGACAAAGCCCATTTCGTAGCCGCGCTCAATCGACTCCCTGAGGATCCACTCGAAAGAGCCGTGGGTGGAAGTGACCTCGACCGCGGGTTCGAGCGAGGGGTCGTGAAACTGGAGGTCGGCGTGCTGTCCGCCGACGTGCGGGGTGATGACCGTATCGGTGCCGCGATAGTAGTTGTGGAGATCGCGCACATGGGGGAGGTCGGTCTCGTCGGGTCGGCCGAGTCGCTCGGCGCCGTTCCACCGTTTCATCGGGAGGTCGAACCTTCCGAAGTAGACGTTGTGGTGGCCCCCTGCGGCGAGGTTGCCCGACCATTCGAAACCGGGGAGGGGTACGAAGCGGCCGGGTTCGTGGAAGACTTTTTCCTCAGATTGCTGGTGGTGATAATCATCGGTCGAATGGGCGCTGTCGTTTCGCTGGTAACCGGCGAAGTCGAGTGCGGAAACCTCTTTTGCGTAGCGGAAATAGTCGCCGATCTTCGACGCGTCGGCGATCTGGCCGGAGTGGGGATCGCCCCAGTAAAGCTTCAGTGCGGGTAGTTCCCGGGCGATCTGGATCTGGTTGCTGCCGGCCGTGAGACCGTTTGCAGCGTCTTCGAGATCGATTCGGGTTGCACCGGCCTCGGTAAACACGGCATCGTCAATTCGTCTGACGCCCGCGTCGTCTTCGCCAAACTCCAGGTCGTTTCCATCGGGCAGTATGAGACCGGGTGCGCTTACGGTGACTGTGCCGCGGTACTGTTCGGCCGGGTTGCCCCAGCGGTCTTCGGCCTTGAGCAGCAGGGCAAATGGCGACCCGACTTCGATGTCGGAAGGTGCGATTGCGGAGAGCGAATCGGCGTTTCCACCAGCGATCTGCAATACGGCCGAGCGGGCGGCGCCGTGCTTTCCGCTGCCCGTGGGATCGACTTCACAGTGGAAGTAACGGCGGGGTTCGTAGAAGGTCTGCGCCCGTAATCCGAGGCCACCTCCGCTGCGGTCGCCGAGGACGATGTCGATGGCATCGCCGGACTGGAGCTTTCCCGATTGAAGCGTGACGACTATCGATTTGTGGTCGGGGGTGTGCACGGATACCGCGCAGTCTGGTGGTGGGGCGGCTTTCAGGAAGCCGTCGGCTGCAGGATCTGCGAGTTGGGGCGGGGCCCAGTCGGAGTCGGAGGTTGTGGTGATCGAGACCGTGCCGCCGGGGGCGAGTCCGGCGGTGCCTGCGATGTAGCGAAGGTGGACGGTGACCAGTTCACCGGCCTCGATGAGCGGTGCCGAGACGAGTTCCAGCGAGCCCCATTCATCTGATTGTTGTGCGGTCGAACTCACGGCTTGTTACCTCCGGGGTTGGGTTTTGGAGCCGGATTTTTAAGTTCCATGGTCATCGTTTTTTCATCCCCCCATCCTCGCGCCCACATGTTGGCAATCGTCTCGGGAGGGGAGAAGGAGAATGAGCGGCAGGCCGGGAGGGCGTAAGGGCTATTTCGTCAGTTCTTCGACCAGTCTTTGCGCCACCGCTTCCTCCTGTCCATCGAGAATGTTCACGGCGTTTGCGGTGAGCCCGCCCGATATGCGTGCGATGTAGACCCGCGGGTTGCCTTCATGCATTCCTTCCCAAACGCGGTCTGCTTCGTCGGCAGAATCGAACCTGATGACGCAGTTTGGGACGTGGAATTGTAGGTAGTCGAGTTCGACCGAGGCCGTAATACCGGGGATGCCCTGCAGCCGGTCGCTGATGTGCTGGGCTCGCCTTTGCATCGCGTCGGTCCGGGCCTCGTCATCGGATTCGACGAACAGTTGTAGCGCGGTCGCCATCCCGACCAATTCTTCCCGACCGACCTTCTGGGGGCGCCCGACCGCCATGCCGGGTCCGCTGTTGAGCAGTGCTGCCTCAACGAGTTCGGCGCGCCCGGCGAGTAGACCGGCTGACTGGGGACCGCCGATGTACTTTCCGCCTGAGAAGGTTACGAGGTCGGCCCCTTCGCTGATGTATTTCGTCAGATTTTCTTTTGGCGGGAGCATAGCCGCGCCGTCGACGATGACGGGCAGGGGGTTTCTGGCGTTTCGGGCGACTTCGACGGTTTCGGGCAAAGTGAGGCCGGGGCGGGCGGGACCGTAGGCGAAGGTATGGAGGATGGCGGCTGTATCGTCGGTTATCGCATCGGCGAGCTGGTCCTGGGTGGCGCCGCTTTCGTTTCCGGCGTAGGTGAGTGTCGCACCCGCGTACTCGTGGCATTTCGTGTAGCCACTGGGGTTGTTGCGCTGCAACAGGATTTCGTTTTTCATTCCTGTGGAATTCGGCAGTTGTGCGATCTTTTCGGGGTCGGTGCCGGTCATGACGGCTGCGGTCGCAAGGACGAGTCCTCCTGCCGCACCTGAACAGATCATTCCCGCTTCCGCTCCCGTTATCTCGGCTACGAACCGCCCGGTGGCGCGTTTTAGCTCCACGAGGTCGACGAAAGATTCTGCGGCCAGGCTCATGGCCTCGCGGACTTCAGGTCGCATCATCGACCCGCCGTGTGTGGTGTGTGTACCGCCGGCATTGATAACAGGCGTCACGCCGAACCGGGCGTAGACGGGGTTGTTCAGGGGGTCGATCGCCATTTTTTGGTTCCTTATACCGGCCGGTCGCCATGTGGCAGGTTGCTGGTGGCTATTTGCCGACTGTTTGGGAGCGGTTTGCGTGTGTCCGCGTCATTTGCGTCACTTTATGTCCCCGACTGGTGCCCACGATATCGTCGTTTCGGGTTGAAGTTGTGGTAGAACTACGCCGCGACGAACGCCAACACTTGTTGCACGGGAATGATGGCACAGAATTGCGCACGATGGCCCGTTGCGACACCCATCGGAGGAAGTGATGACCGGGATATACGAGCAGTTCGGGGTGACGCCCGGGATTAACGCCAGGGGCAATCAGACGTTGCTTGGTGGTTCGACTCCACCGCCAGAGGTGCAAGCGGCGATGGACGAGGCGACCAGCTCGGGCTACGTGGTGTTTGAGGAGCTTCTGCGCAAGACCGGTGAGTTCATTGCCGAGACGCTCGGCACGGAGCAGGCGTTTGTGACATCGGGGGCCGCCGCGGCGATATCGCTGGGTACGGCTGCGGTGCTGGCGGGGGACGACCGCGACAGGATGGCCAGCATTCCCGACACATCGGGGTTTGATCGCAACGAATTCGTGTTCCAGAGGGGTCACGACTACACCTACAAGCGGTGTTTCACTCTCGCCGGGGGCAAGCTGGTCGATGTGGGCAGGGCCGACGGCTGCACGATTGAGGAGATGGAGGCCGGAATTGGGCCGAAGACGGCCGGGATCGCCTATTTCGAGAGCGGAAGGTGGGGTTCGGAGTGGGTGTCGCTTGACCAGGCGCGGGAGGTGGCCGACAAGCACGGAATCAAGCTTGTAGTTGACGCTGCGGGTCAGATATATCCGTTGGACCAGTTCATGCGAGTCGCGAGAACGGGCGATGTCGTGGCGTTCGGTGCCAAGTACATCGGGTCGCCGCACTCGACCGGAATCTGCACGGGCAGGTCCGAACTTGTTGAATCTGCGTTTTTGCAGAACTTTATTGGGTTTGAACTGGCCGGTATCCAGGGCCTGGCGCGTCCTTATGGCCGCCCTTACAAGACCGACCGTGGCGAGGTGATGGGTGTTGCGGTGGCGCTGCGGCGGTGGTTTTCGATGAATCACGAGGAGCGTCTTGCAGTCGAAGAGGACAAGCGGAGCGCGTTCGCCCGCGGGCTCGCGGGTATTGCGGGGGTGACGACTTCGATTCCGAAGGAGGCCCAGCTGGGGCCGAACGTTACGGTGTTTATTCACTTCGACGCAGGAATTACCGGGATCGACGGCCACGAGGTCATTAAGCATCTTGAGGAGGGTGATCCGCCGATCTGGACCCGGACGCATGATGACGGGGGATCAATTGGAATCGGGGTGCAGATGCTTTCGGATGAGGAGGTCGAGACGGTGGTCGAGCGGTTGCGGGATATCTTCGCATAGCGTTCGTTTTTGATGGGTTGGGATTCCGGTCGAGGTTGGAAAGTCGGATGTCTTAAAGCTGGATGCGTGTTCGGGTGCCAGAAACGAAGTACTTACCAGGTTGTTAGAGGGAGCAGTGATATGCGTTGGAACATACTGATCACTGGCGGTCGGGTGATCGACCCGTTCCAGGGGATCGACGGGATTCGCGATGTGGCGATCGAGGGTACGCGGGTGGCCGAGATCGGTGAGAATTTGCCGGCCGACCAGGCGGAGACCGTGATCGATGCTGGCGGCAAGGTCGTTACGGCGGGATTTATCGACCTCCATGTGCACAACTACACGTCGCGGGGTAACCAACCCAGCGTCGACTCGGACACCACGAACCTGGCAAACGGGGTGACGACGGCGCTCGATGCGGGTACGGCGACACCTGCCGAATACCCGCACTACTGGGAATCGGATATTCAGAACACCAAGGTGCGGCTCTATTCGTTGGTGCGGATGCCCGACCCGCACGGTCCAGAACCTTCCTCGGCTGGCGAGGTCAAGGAGTTGATCACCAGTTACGACACGCTGCTGGGCGTCAAGTTCCACCATTCGCAGCACTTTGCATCGCTTCCGATGGCCCGCGAGGCGGCTGATTTCGGTGGCGGAATTCTGATGTGCGAGGCGTACGGCGCGCCGATTCCGCAGCTGCTCGACTGGATGAACCCCGGCGACATTCTGACTCACACTTTCCATGCTGCGTTCCGGTTTCCGATTTTCGATCACCGTGGCGATGTGTGGCAGAAGCTGTGGGATGCGAAGGAACGCGGTGTTTACCTGGATATCGGGCACGGCGCGAGGGGGTTTGCGTTCAGGACGCTGGAGCAGGCGATCGGGCAGGACTTAAAGCCCGACACGATCAGCACCGATGTGCACGTTGGCAATATCGATGGGCCGGTTTTCGATATGCCGACGACCATGTCGAAGGTGCTTGCACTGGGCATTCCGCTGGCCGAGGTGTTCGAGATGTCGATCCGGGCTCCGGCGCGCGCACTTTCACAGGAGAAAGAACTCGGTTCGCTTTCGCCGGGGACCGTTGCCGATGTCGTTATCAGCAATATTGAGACCGGCTCATTTTCGTACATGGATGTGCTGCACGAAGAGCGTTCGGCGAAGGAGAAGATCGTTCCCGAGACTGTGATTTACTCGGGCAACGTCTACGATGGCGGCCGGTATAGTCCGGTCGAAATGACACACCGGGAGGATGCGCCTCCGGGCTTTATTTTGACGGAGACTTAAGGGGCGAGGTGGGGTGTGATCTCCCGCCCTGGCCGGGAGGGAATTTGAGCATGTCCTGAGCTTGAAGAAGAGGGTGGGTTGGACTTTGCACCGACAACTAGGTCACGCATCGGCGGCCTTCACCCACACCCCAACCCTCTCCCTTCGAGGGAGGGGGGACATGCCCGGTCAGCCGCGCGGTGCCATTTGGGTTGGTTCGCGGAAGTATGCTGCTGACGAGTAGTAGGGGCCGGAGTTTTCGGGTGGGTTGGCATCGAGGATGGCGGTCACTTCGGCGCGTTCTTCGAGAGTGAGTTGCCAGCTGGCCGCGGCTGCGTTCTGTGCGACCTGTTCGGGCGAGCTTGCGCCTGCGATTACAGTTGCGACGATGGGTTCGGCGAGCAGCCATGCGAATGCGAGTTCCAGGACCGAGTGGTCTCTTTCCTTCGCCCAGTTTTCGAGTTTACTTATGAGTGCGAGGTTGGCGGGCGTGATCCACTTTTCCGCGGTGCCTTTTTCGATATCGAGCCGCGTTTCCGGGGGCGGGGTCCCGCTGGCGTCGACCTTTCCGGTCAGCATGCCTGCGGCAAGTGGCAGGTAGGGGATGACGGCGACTTTGAGTTGCCGACATGCCGGGATCATCTCGGCTTCATCTCGAGATAAGACGCTAAAGATGATGATGGGGATGTGCTGGGTCTCCGGCCTTTCCTTCAGGGCGCTGAGCGTCTTCCACCCGTCCATGCCCGGCATGATAAGGTCTAGCAGGATGGCGGAAGGCCGCTGGCTGACCGCTTGT
>Ga0207966_1000438_pt1 | contig 23823 bp, 25 predicted proteins | sample Knorr_S23_td_NAD_FD_185611 | JGI IMG/M metagenome (GOLD analysis project Ga0207966, IMG submission 185611) | Marine microbial communities from Southern Atlantic Ocean transect - Knorr_S23_td_NADW_ad_2500m_LV_B (SPAdes) (version 2) | ecosystem: Environmental > Aquatic > Marine > Oceanic | place...
AATTAGATCCAGAAAAAAATAATAAAATTCAAGTTTACGGAAAAAAAAATCTTCTACTTATAAAAAAAACTAAAACACCAGCAATATTTTTTTCAGGACACTTAGCAAATTGGGAAATTTTACCAAATGTAGCGATTAAAAATGGTGTTCCGGTTTTATCAATTTTTAGAAGACCAAATAATCCCTTTATTAATTTTCTTATAAAATATATAAGATCAAATTTACCTATGGCACCAAAGGGTAAAGAAGGAGCAAGACAACTAATTTATTCTTTAAAAAAAGGTACAAGTATTGGATTAGTTATTGACCAAAAAATGAACGATGGAATTAAAGTACCATTTTTTAATAAACCTGCAATGACATCTGATGCTTTAGCTCAATTATGTCTTAGAATAAAATCGTTGGTTGTGCCTGTTGAAGTAGAAAGAATAAAGAATACAAACTTTAAAATCACCTTTCATGATCCATTAAAAATCACAAAAAATGGTAAGAGTAAAACACCCGTACAAATAATGACTGAAGTTAATTTAATAATGGAAAAATGGATTAGAAAAAATCCAGGACAGTGGCTATGGTTACACAGAAGGTGGTAAATTAAAATTCTGGTTGATCTAATAATAACAATTCAGGATCAATTGCAACGTTAAAAACATTTATTCTCCAATCCAGGTGGGGCCCTGTAGATCTCCCGGTACTTCCAACTTCTGCTATCAAGTCTCCTTTTTTAATTTTTTCTCCCTCATTTACATGAATTGTTTTTAAATGCGAATATATTGAATTCAAACCTAAGCCATGATTTAAAATTATCATTTTTCCATTAAAAAAGGTATCTTCCATAGTTAAACTAACTTCAGCATCAGATGGGGAAAATACTTTTGTGCCTAAAGAAGCTGCTATATCTAATCCATAGTGAGGTCTTCTAGGTTGTCCATTTAAAATTCTTTGATTTCCATATTTGCCAGTAACAATACCCTTTACTGGCCAAATAAATCCGCTTTTATAAAAAGTTTCGTTAAGAAATATATTTTTTGAAATAGAGATTTTTTTTGACTCTTTTTTAATTCTTTTAAGTTCTTCCTTACTAGGTGTTACTTTATTTTTCGGAAGCCCATCAATTCTTTGTATTTTATATTTTCTTTTAAAGATTTTAATTTTATGAGTTTCTTTTTTTTTTGGCCCTTCAATTAAGATTAAATTTTCCAATTTTTCATCTCTTCCTATAGCTAAAACAAAATCTCCACTGTCATTAACAAAAATTTTTTTATTATTAAAAAAAACTTTATTTTTAGAATTAGTTTTTCCAAATAAAAGACCACCTTGAGCAAAACTTCCATTAATTTCCAAAAAATCTGAAAAGACTTTAGCTAAAGAAATTTGTAAAGTACAAAAAAAAATAAGTGAAAATAAAAAAAAAACTCTTAGAAAATTATTATTTTTTTTTTGAAATTGCTTCAATACTTCCATCATGAAATGTAATTTTAAGATTAGTTTTATCTTTAACATCTTTAACGCTTTTTATAAATAAATTATTTTTTAAATTTTTTATATAAGCATATCCTCTTTTTAATATATTTTTATGGGAACCAATATCTAATTTTCCTACTATATTTTTTAATTTATCATTTAATAAACTAAAAAATTTTTTTTCTGAATTAACAAATCTTACTTTAAGTTTAAAAAAAGAATCTGTTTTAAAATTATATAAAGCATCTGGTTTCTGCAATTTACTAAAACAATAATCTAAATTTTTAATTTTACTTAAAAAAAAATTAGAATAATTATTTTCAAAACTCTTAAAAATATTTTTTACCCTCAATAATAATTCTTTTCTTTCAGGAACGACTTTTTTTGCAGCATGTGACGGAGTAGCTAAACTTATATCTGCAACATAATCTATTATATTAATATCAGGCTCATGCCCTATAGCAGAAATAATAGGAATTTTTGAATTAAAAACTGATCTTGCTAAATCTTCATTGTTAAAACACCATAGATCTTCAATGCTTCCACCGCCCCTACCAATTATTAAGACATCAGCTTTCAAATTAGTTGGTTGGTTATTAAAATATTTAATTCCTTCTATTATATCCTTAACAGCTTTCTTACCTTGAACTGTTGCTTTATATAATTCAATTGGGACTGAAAATCTTTCAAAAATAATTCTTTGCATATCTTTAATTACTGATCCAGATGGAGAAGTTATAATGCCTATTTTATTTGGAATAAATGGAATGTCTTTTTTGTATTTAGTATCAAACAAACCCTCAATTTCTAATTTTTTACGAAGTTCTTCTTTCATTTTAAGAAGTTGTCCTTCTCCCTGTACAGATATAGAGTCAACATCAATTTGAAATTTAGAATCTCTTTTTGTATACGCAGTTATTTTTCCACTGCAAATAACTTCTAAACCATCTTCAGGTAAAAATTTTAAATGTGAAATTTTATTTCTTTTAATAATTGCACTAATCACATTTTCTTCATCTTTAAGAGTAAAATAAATTTCAGGATATTTATTCCCAGTTTCTCCAGAAATTTCTCCTTTTATTTTTACATAGCTATATTTAGCTTCAAGTAGACCGGTAATTTCACTGGTTATTTCTGATACACTAAATACTGGAATGTTATCATTATCTAATTTATCTATTAATTTATTGTCAGCCATTTTATTTATAATTATGATAAATTTATTAAAAAAAATTAATATAAAAAAATTTAATTGAAAGTTTTAATTTTAGGATCTGGTGGAAGAGAACATGCGTTATGTTGGGCAATATCCAAATCGCCTTTATGCAAAAAATTATTTTGTATTCCTGGAAATGCAGGAATTAAATCCGTAGCAGAATGTATAAATATTAAAATCAATAATTTTAATTCGTTAAAAAAATTTATAAAAAAAGAAAAAATTAATTTTGTAATTGTTGGTCCCGAAGAACCCATTGTAAATGGAATTGTAGATAAACTTAATAAACTAAAAATAAAAGTTTTTGGCCCAAATAAAAAAGCTTCAATACTTGAATCTTCAAAAACTTTTACAAAGGATTTTTGTAAGAGAAATAATATTCCAACAGCAAATTACAAAATTTTTAGAAATTACAAGGATGCTATTAATTATGTTCAAAATATTAAATATCCAATAGTAATTAAAGCAAGTGGCTTAGCAGGTGGAAAGGGGGTATTTATAATAAAAAATAAATTTGAAGCCAAAAAAACTCTAAGAGATCTCATGATAAAAAGAAAATTAGGTATGTCTGGTAAAGAAGTAGTTATAGAAGATTATCTTGTTGGAGAAGAAATAAGTTGTTTGGCATTGGTAGATGGAAAAAATTATAATCCTCTTTTGTTATCACAAGACCACAAAAGAATTTATGAAAACGATAAAGGACCAAATACAGGAGGTATGGGAGCATATTGTCCTCTTCCATACTTAAAAAGAAATATTCAAAATAAAATTAATAAAGAAATAATTGAACCAACAATTAAAGCGATGAATAAAGAAAAAAGACCGTTTAGTGGTGTCTTATATGCAGGACTAATGTTAGTAAAAGGGAAAATTTATTTAATAGAATATAATGTTCGCTTTGGTGATCCAGAATGCCAGCCTTTAATATTTTTATTAAAATCAGATTTATTAAAAATTTTAAATAATTGTGTTAATAAAAAATTAAATAAAACAAAAATTAAATGGAAAAAAGAGTACGCAATAAGTGTTGTTATGGTGAACAAAGGTTATCCGGGTAAATTTAGAAAAAATAGTATTATAAAAAATTTAAATTTAGTAACCGAAGATGAAAATACTAAAGTTTTTCATTCAGGAACTAGTTTAGATAATCAAAATAACATAATTGCATCAGGAGGAAGGGTCTTAGCTATTACTTCAAAAGATAAAAATTTTAATAATGCAAAAAAAAAAGTATATGAAGTAGTAAAAAAAATAAAATGGAAAAATAGTTTTTTTAGAAAAGATATTGGTTTTAGAGCAAAAAAATTAAAATAATTATCTTTTTAATTTAAAAAAATCTTTTAATAATTGAGAAAAAAACTTTTCTTCTATACCACCAATTATTTTAGGTCTAAACATTGAATTTTTTTTATTAAATATTTTAACTCCATTAGCAATAGCTCCAAATTTAACATCATATGCACAAAAAAAAATTCTTTTAATTCTACAAAAAGATATAGCGCTGGCACATAGTGCACATGGTTCGAGAGAGGAATAAATATCAAACTCATCTAAAAATCTTCTTTTTGTTTTTTTTAAAGCTTTATTTATAACAATCATTTCTGCATGGTTTAGTGGATTATTAGATTTATGGCATGTATTATAAGCTGAAAAAATAATTTTATCTTTTTTAGCAACAATTGCTGAGATTGGTACTTCGTCGTTTTTTTTTGCTTTTAAAGCTAATTTTTTTAATTCTTCGATTATTTTTTTATTTACTAACAAAATTTTATAAAAAAAATTATTAAAAAAACTATTATAAATATATAAAGTGAAAAAAATAAAAAAAAATAAAAAACCTATAATTGGAATTTCAATTGATACAGGGATACAAAAAACTTATTCAAAATTCCCTTGGTACGCCATAAGAATTAACTACATTAATAGCGTTATAAATTCCAATGGTCTTCCTCTAATGCTGCCATCAAAACCCAACCTGGCAGATTATTATTTTAATTTAATTGACGGTGTTTTAATCACTGGCGGAGACTTTGATATTGATCCAAAAATATATGGTGAAAAAAAGCATAAATCTGTTGTTCATATAGACAAGCAAAGAACTAACTTTGAAATTAAAATGGCTAAACTAGCTTTAAAGAAAAATAAACCAATTTTAGGAATTTGTGGGGGTCAACAATTATTAAATATTGCTTTAAACGGTTCTTTAATTCAACATATTGACAAAACAAATATAAAACATGAACAGTCTCAGCCAAGAAACAAATTTAGTCATAAAGTTCAAATAAACCTTAAAAGTAAATTATATAAAATTGTAAAAAAAAAAGAATTTAGGGTTAATAGTGCACATCATCAGGCAATTAAAAAAACAGGAAAAAACCTTAATGTAAATGCTATTGCAGAAGACGGAATAATAGAAGGGATAGAATTAGATAATCATAAATTTTTTTTAGGAATTCAATGGCATCCTGAATTTTTAATTAGCAATTACGATAAAAAAATTTTCAAAGCATTTATTAAAGCTTGCTAAAAATAAAAATATAAAGTGGAAAAAACTTTTAAAGTATCAAAATTAATAGCAGATGCTGGTATTTGTTCAAGAAGAAAGGCCGAATTATTAATTAAAGAAGGCCGGGTTAAATTAAATAACAAAATTCTTACTTCTATTCCTGAACGGGCAACTGTTAAAGATTTAATTAAAGTTGATAATAAAAAAATAAATTCAAAAAAAGAAACGAGATTATGGAAATATTATAAACCAACTGGAAAATTGACGACAAATTATGACCCGTTAGGTAGAAAAACTATTTTTGAAGATTTACCAAAGAATTTACCAAGAGTAGTGACCGTAGGAAGATTAGATTTTAATTCTGAAGGACTTTTATTACTAACTAATTCAGGTAGCTTAGCAAGATATCTTGAACTACCTAAAAATTCATTTATTAGAGAATATAAAGTTAAGGTGAAAGGAGAAATAAATATTCAAAAATTAAAAAAAATAGAAAAAGGAATAATAATTAAAGGTATCAAATATGAAAGCATAAAAATTAATATTTTAGAAAAAAATAAAGATTATGCCTGGATAAAAATGAAATTATTAGAAGGAAAAAATAGAGAAATTAGAAAAATAATAAATTTTTTTGGATGGAGTGTAAATAAATTAAAAAGAATAAGTTATGGCCCAATTCAATTAAAAGAAATTAAAAAAAATGAAGTTAAAGAAATAAATATAAGTAAATATTTTAAAAAAATACCATGAGAATTATTTCAGGAAAATTTAGAGGTAAAAAATTAATAAAATTTAACAAAGAAGGTATTAAGCCTACAACAGATAAAATGCGTGAATCTATATTTAATATTGTTATTAGTTATTTAAAAATTAATGAAAAAAATAATAATCTTTTTTTTGAAAAATTTAATGTTCTAGATATCTTTGCTGGTACTGGAGCTTTAGGCTTAGAAGCAATTTCAAGAGGAGCAGAAAATGTAACTTTCATAGAAAAATCTAGAGACAACTTACGTGTTCTATATAAAAATATAGATCATTTAAAAGTTAGTGAAAAAGTAAAAATAATTAAAAGAAGTATAAGAAAGGTAAAAAAAATTGATGGACAATTTGATTTAATATTTATGGATCCACCATATCAAATGGATTTAATTATTAAAAAAACTTTAAAAAAAATTTTAGATTTTAAAATAATAAAAAAAGAAACCGTGATTGTAATAGAATATGCAAAAAAGAAAAAAATAGTTATTCCAAAAGATTTTAAAATTATAAAAAAAAAAGACTATGGAAACAGTAGCCTTGCTTTAATTAAATTAAAATAAAATTAAGTTTTAATACTTTTTTTCAAAATAAAAAAATAATAAAAAAATATTAATAATGAAATAAACATTAAAAAAGTTCCAAAATTATAAGGTGAGTTCTTACCAAAAAAATAAAAAAGATTACCCATTGCTAAAGGACTTAATATTCTTGCTAAACTTCCAACAGATTGAACAACGCCAAATGAAGTTCCTATAATACCTTTGTTCAGATTTTTAGATAACAAACTATTTAATGAAGGATTTCCTAAACCTACTGAAATACCCAAAATACCAAGAGCAATAGTTAAATAAAATAAATTTTGGGCTGATAAAGTAATAAAAAATAATCCTACTAACATTAAAAAACAACTAGTTATTAAAAGTTTTAATTCTCCAAACTTTTTAGTTAATTTTCCTATAAAAACACCTTGTATTAAAGCTACTAGCAATGCTGTAAAAGCAAAAGCATAACCTGTTTGCCTAGATGCCCAGCTCATCGCTCTTTCAGTCCATAAAGCAAAAGTTGTTTCAAAACCCGCAAAAGAAAATGTAATTAAAAAAGATAATATAATTAAAAATAGAAGCGCAGGAATCTTAAAAAGATCTATTAAATCTTTAAATGAATCAAGAAAATTTATTGAAATGAATTGTTTATTTCTTTTTTTTGGTTCAATCAATATAAAATAAGCAAGAAGACAAGATATTATTGCTACTACAAAAGCAAAAAAGAATGGAGTTTTATAATCTATGTTATTAATATCTCCTCCTCCAAAGTAGCCACCTATTACTGGCCCAAAAACAAAACCTAAACCAAAAGCTGCACCAATTAATCCCATACCTTTTGATCGATTTATTGATGAAGTAGTTTCGGTAACATATGCATTTGCAATAGCTGTAGTAGAACCGAATAAACCAGCAACTGATCGTGCAAATAAGACTAAAGCAAAGTTAGTAGCAAAATATAAAAGAAAATAAGAAATTGCAGAACCAATTAAACATAAAACTAATATTTTTTTTCTGCCATATATATCACTAATCCTGCCTAATATTGGACTAAATATAAGTTGCATTAATGAATAGCTTGCCATTAATAAAGTGACTTCATTAGGATTTGCTCCAAAATGTTCCGCATAATATGGAAGTAAAGGTATTATAATTCCAAATCCTAGAAGATTTGAAAATACGATCAAAAATAATGCATACATATTAGTCTACTTTAATTTAATTGATTTTCCTTTATCAATCGCTGGCTGATCAAAAGGATTCAAATTATTTAAATAAGCTAAAATTATAGTTTCTAACATAAAATTCATCATTAAATATCCAATTTCAAATTCTGCGCATTTATTTAATATGATTGTTCTATAAGGTCTTTTATATTCATTTAAAAGTCTACAAACTTTTTCCATTTCAAAATCTAAAAGTTTATTTAAAGATTCTTTTTTTAAAAAAGATAATTTTTTAACTTTAGAAATTAAATTGTTATTTATTTTTATTTGATCTTTCTGTCTTTTTAAAGTTATAAATGTTATTAGCTTATCTTTTGGACCTTCTAAAAAAAGTTGTAAAAGTGAATGTTGATCAGTAGCTCCCATCGAATGTATAGGAGTAAAGCCTTTATTTTTTTTTCCTAAACTTTCAGCTATTAATTGTTCATGCCAATATCCAAAATTTCTCAAACGCTCAGTATAAGTTAATAAAACAGAAATATTTATCTTTGAATTTTGAGCTGCATAATGTAAAGCAGCGCCTTCAGATGGAATTATTTGTTGTTTTTTTAAATATTTGTTTAATAAAGATAATGCGCCTTTTGTTATATTTTCAACTTTCAAACCAGAAATAGCTGCTGGCAATAGTCCTATAGGAGAAAAAGCAGAAAATCTTCCTGAAAGATTCTTATCTAAATCTATAACTCCGATCGAAAAATCATTTGCTAAATTTCTTAGCGAACTACTACCTTTTTTTGTAATTACAGTAAAATATTTTTCTATTTTTTGTTTTTGAAAACTTTCTTTATATTTTGACAAAAAAATTAAAAATTGTACTAATGTTTCATTAGTTTCTCCTGATTTTGAAATAACAATTATTCCTGTTTTTTTTAAATTAATTTTTTTGAATAAGTCATTGAAATCTTGAAAATCAATATTTTCTAAAAAAGTAATTTTTGGAAATTTAGGGTTTCTTCCAAAAGTTCTATAAGCAATCTGAACGAAGGTACGTCCTGCTTTACTTGACCCTCCTGTTCCTAAAATAATTACATCTTTAAAATTTTTTTGATAGTACGAGGCTAGTTTATTTAATTTTTCTTTTTGATAATTATTAAATTGATTAAGAAAAGACAAAAGAAGAGATTCTTTAGATTTCTTAATTTGATCTATTATAAAATTTATTTTTTTTAAACTAGATTTAAATAAATCTTTTTTTATAACATTATCTACAAAACAGTTATTTATATTATGCTTCATAAAAATAAACTAAAAATTTTATATTTTACTTATATTTTTTAAATTAGATGGGGCCCCTATAACAAGAAAAAAAATTTGATTTTCATCTAAAATTTTACTAGCAATTTTTTTTATATCTTTTAATGAAACAGAATTTATATAATCATTTCTTTTTTCAAAAAAATCTGTACTTAAACCATCCATTTGCGTATTTAAAAGTATTGATGCAACTTTTTTGTTACTATCGAATCTTAGAACATAAGAATTAATTAGATAGTTTTTTGCATTTTTTAATTCTTCTTCACTCACTCCTTCTTTTTTAACTTTCATTATTTCTTCTTTGATAATTTTAATAACTTTATCAACATTTTCATTACTAGTTTCTGCACCACCAAAAAAAAAATTATATTTATCATATCGATATAAATAAGAATATACAGAATAAACTAATCCTCTTTTTTCTCTTATTTCAGTAGTAAGTTTAGAAAAAAAACCTCCACCACCTAAAATATAATTCATTACATATGCAGAATAAAAATATGGATCGTTTCTTGAAATTCCTTCACCGGCAAAAATAATGCTGCTTTGTTTTAAATCTTTTTTATGTAAAAAAATCTTGGGCTCAATCTTTTTTTTATGTATTGGAATGTTAGAAGTTATTTTATTTTTTTTATCAAATTTTTTAAAATATTTTTTTAAATATTTTTTTAATTCAGTTTCGTTTATATCCCCTGATGCTGCTATGTAAAGATTTTCTATTTTTAAATTATTTTCTAAAAAGTTTGTTAAATCTTCTTTATCTATTTTATCAATATCTTCTAATACACCTAAAGTATTATATTTGTAAGGATGGTCTTCAAAAAGAATTTCTCTAAATATTCTGGAAGCAATTTCATCAGGATTTTTATAAGATTCTTCCAAAATTAACTTTATATTACCTTTTATTCTATAGACTTCCTCTAATTTAAATGTTGGTTTGGTCAAAGCTAAATCTAAAAGTTGGAATGAAAGATCTAAATTTTCTTTTAAAGTGTAAAGATCTATATAAAAATTATCATGGCTTACACTAAAATTAAGTGTAATAGAATTGTCGGCTAATACCTTCTTAAATTCCTTAGCAGAATAATTACCTGCTCCTTCATCTAAAAGAGATGCGGTTAAATTTGCTGTTCCTTTTTTTCCTTTAAGATCAATACCTGATCCCGCTTTAAAAGCAAATTTAATAGCAACAATAGGCAAGTTTTCATCATTAACAAGCCATGCATTTTTATCTTTGTAATAATTTACTTCTTTAACATCTAACGCGTTTGAATTGGTAAAATTATTAAAAAATAAAAAAATTAAAATAAAAAAAAATTTTTTCATAATTTACTCCTTAATCGGTAATAAATACCCTGTTACAGAATTTTTTTTATTAAAAATATTTGGAATATAAGTTTCTAAGTCATCTATAGAAACTTTGGCAATATCATTTGGCCAATTATTTATTTCTTTTAAAGAATATCCGGTAGTTAAAGAAGAACCAAATATTCTCATTCCCATATATAAACTATCCTGCGCAAAAATTGTATCATTAACTAATCTTTTTTTTATCTTCTGTAACTCTTCTTTATTAAAAATTTTTTTTTTAATTTTATTTAAATATTCATCTAAATAAATCTCTATTTCTTCTAAACTAACATTTTTTTTTGGAATTATACTTATTGTAAAACTAGTATGACCAAAGCCATCTGGATAATAATAAGCAGATGCGCTTGCTGCTAATTTCTTATTTTTTACAAACTCATCAAACAACATGCCGGTTGAAGAATTACCAAAAATTTCAGAGAACACCTCCAAAGTTAAAGACTCTTTTTTTGATTTAGTGTAAGTTGGTACTAAATAATGTCTTTGGAAAACTGGTATTGCTGTGTTCTTTGAATTTAAAGTAATTTTTCTAGGGGCATGCTGTGTTGGTTCGTTTGTCCAAGCTCTTTTTTCTATTTTTGATGGCTTAATTGGTCCAAAATATTTTTTTGCTATTTTAACAACATCGTCAAGATTTACATCTCCGCAAATAACAATAATAGCATTATTTGGAGCATAATATTTTTCGTAAAATTTCATAACATCATCTAAATTTAAATTTTTTATTTCATGCTCCCATCCAATAATTGGTTTTCTATATGGGTGATTCATATATAATGCAGCATTTATTTGTTCAGAAAGTAAGGCAGATGGATTATCGTCAACTCTTGAATATCTTTCTTCAAGAACTACGGTTTTTTCATTTTCAAATTCTTTTTCAAGTAATTTTATATTTTTCATTCTATCAGCTTCTAAAGACATAATTAATTCGAGCTTAGATTTATGTATTAATTGAAAGTAACCTGTATAATTCTTACTAGTAAAAGCATTTTCTTTTCCTCCATTTATAGAAACTATTTGAGAAAATTCTCCTGGTTTTAATTTATTAGTACCCTTAAACATTAAATGTTCTAAAAAATGAGCTATTCCAGATTTACCATTTGGCTCGTCGGCTGATCCCACTTTATACCAAATTGAATGAGCAATAGCAGGTACGCGATTATTTTCCAGTACAATAATTTCTAATCCATTTTCTAAAATATGATGTTGTGGTTTAAATTCAGCAAAAGCATCCTTTGAAAAAAAAATTATTATGAAAAATAAAAAGAATTTCATATTAAATATGATAAGAAAATAAAAATAATAAGTTAGCTTTTTTTAAAATAAAAGAAAAATTTTAATCTGAGTCGCATTTAGATTCATTCAAAGTCTGGAATCGTTTCATCTATAGTACTTGGAATATTTTCTTGATTAATAATATCTTCTAATAAAAATTCTTCTTCCGTTGATAAACCTTTATTATTTCTAATTTCTGTTTGCTCAAAATTTGTAGTTCCAAATCCAGTAAAATTATCTCTCTTTTTTTGAACATATGCTTTTTGAGTTCCTGATTCAATTCTATCAAAATTATATGAATCTGAAGGAACTGTTGCCCTATATTTTTTTTGCACTCTTACATTATTATTAGATTGCTTATTAATTCTTGTTAAATTTGGATTGAAACTTTCAAAACTTTGGATTTCACCTGTATTATCTATATTTGTCATACTTGGTATTTCATCAGTAAATATATTTTCATCCTGACTTGTTTTATAAACAGGTTCATTTTCAAAATTACTTATATTATCAGCGTCATCAAGTGTTTCGAAATCATCATATGTTGGTATTGATTGTTGCTGGTTTGTGTTTTCCGAATTAACATCAAATTCTGGTGGAATTGCAAGTGGAGGGCCCGATAAAACTGAACTTTCACTAACTTCTACTTTATCCTTCCCCCCAATAATATTACATGAAGAAAGTAAGAAGATTCCAATCACGCTATAACAAAATCTTTTTATATACATTTGAAAAGTCATTAATTATAAATTTAAGCAGTATTATTCTTTTGGCTAGTAAAAATAGCAAAAATATATATAAAAGCACCAATTGTTATATAGCTATCCGCAAAGTTAAATGCTGGCCAGTGAAAATTATCAATATGAATATCAATAAAATCAACTACTGCTTTATGGTTTAATCTATCAAGAAGATTTCCTATTGCGCCTGAAACGATAAAAGCGAATGAAATACTTAAATTTTTATTTGTTGTTTTTAAAAACCATAAAATAAGAACTAATGAAATAGTTATAGTTATTATAATCATAAAAAAATTTATATTCACAAAATCTGATAATATGCCAAAACTTATACCTTTGTTCCAAACAGGTACAAAATTTAAATATTTATTAATCTCAATAATTTTTTGATCATCAAAAATATTTTTTATTGCCCATTGTTTACTTAACTGATCAAAAAAAATGAATATGGGAATTAAAATTAGTAATATTTTTTTGACTTTACTCATTTCTAATTACGCTCTGACATCTGTTACATAAATTTTGATTATTATTTACTTCTTTAGATATAACCCAACATCTTTCACACTTTGATCCGTCTGATTTTTTAACCTTTACCTTGGTATTATTAATACCATCTAAAGAAAAAGTATCTCCAGATAATTTATCTACAATTTTTGCCGAAGAAACTATAAAAAGATCATTTAAATTTATATCATTTAAATAATTTTTTATTTTTTTTGAAACTGTAAGTTCAGTCGATGCTTCTAAACTTGAGCCTATTATTTTTTTTTCTCTTTCAATTTCAATTGCACTAGTGACAACTTTTCTAATATTTATAATTTCTCTCCATTTTTCTCCAAGATTTTTATCGCTCCATTTTTTATCAGTTTTAGGAAATATTCTTAAGTGTATACTTTCTTTATGATTAAAATTATTGGATAACCAAGCTTCTTCTACTGTAAAACAAAGTATGGGTGCAAACCAAGCTGTTAAAAAATCAAATATTATTTTTAAAGTTGATCTACAAGATTTTCTTTTTTGACTTGTTTTATTATCACAATACAAACAATCTTTTCTAATATCAAAATAGAAAGAGGACAAATCATTTGAACAAAAAATAAGTAATTCTTTATATATTTTATGATAATTATTTTCTTTAATAAAATTTTTTATAATTGTATCTACTTCCCATATTCTAAATAAAATATATTTTTCTAGGTCTGGCAAATTTTTATAATCTATTTTTTCTTTATCTTTAAAATCTTTAAGATTTCCAATTAAAAAACGAAGTGTGTTTCGGATTCTTCTGTAAGAATCAACTTGTGATTTAATTATATTCTCATCAACCTTTATATCCTCAAAATAATCAGAGGCAACTGCCCATAATCTTAATATATCTGTTCCATATTTATTAATTATTTCATTAGGTGAAATAACATTTCCCTCTGATTTTGACATTTTTTTTCCTTTTCCATCAACAACAAAACCATGTGATAAAATACTTTTAAAAGGTGCCTTGTTCCTTGTTCCACATGATTGTAACAATGATGAATGAAACCAACCTCGATGTTGATCTGAACCTTCTAAATATAAATCCGCTGGCCATTCTAAGTCTTTTCTCTTTTCCAAAACATATGTATGACTTGACCCGCTATCAAACCATACTTCTATTACATCTTTAACTTGAATAAAATCATTTTTATTATATTTCTTTCCAAGAAATTCGCTTGGGTCTAATTCAAACCATGAATCACTTCCCTTTTTTTCAAAAATTTTAGCAATATTTTCTATAATATTTTTATCAATTAGCGGTTCGTTTGTTTTTTTGTTAATAAATATTGGAAGCGGCACTCCCCAAAATCTTTGTCTTGAAATACACCAATCCGGTCTATCTTTAATCATAGAGGTAATTCTATTTTTTCCTTTTTTAGGAAAAAAATCTATATTTTTAAGAGCATTTATTGCTTTTTTCCTTAAATTTTTTTTTTCTAAAGAAATAAACCACTGAGTTGTATTTCTAAAAATTAATGGTTTTTTTGAACGCCATGAATGAGGATAACTGTGAAAAATATTTTTTTTATGTAAAAGTTTTTTATTTTTTTCTAGAAGTTCAATAACTTTGTCATCAGCTTTAAAAACATGTATCCCTTTTAATAAAGGAACTTCTTCATAATAAATTCCGCTTTCGTTTATAGTTTTTGGAACATCTATATTATTTTGTTTTGCCAAATTAAAATCATCGAGTCCGTGTCCTGGCGCTATGTGTACAATGCCTGTTCCTTCTTCTTTAGTAACAAAATCTGCTGCTAATAAAGGAACTTTAAATTTGTATCCAAAATCATTTAAAGGATGTTTGCAAATAGTTTTTTCAAGTATTTCTCCTTTAAAATCATTAATTTTTTCTATTTTTAGTTCAGTATCATTTTTTAATTTATCAATTAGTTCGCTAGCAATTATAAAATATGTGTCAGAAGAATTTTCTTTTACTAAACTGTATGAAAAACTTTTATTAAAAGCTAAAGCTCGGTTTCCTGGAATTGTCCAAGGAGTTGTAGTCCATATTAAAATATTAACATTTTTTTTATTTTCTATTTTTAAATTTGTTTTATTTATTGGAAATAAAACATAAATTGCATTATCTGAGCGATCTTTATATTCTATTTCAGCATCAGCTAAAGCTGTTTTCTCAACTACTGACCACATCACAGGTCTAGAGCCTTTATAAAGCGATCCATTTAATAAAAATTTTCCTATTTCTCTAATTATTTGCGCTTCTGCTTTGTAAGACATTGTTGAATAATAATTTTCCCAATCTCCCAGAATTCCAAAACGTTCAAATTCTTTTTTTTGAATTTTTATCCAATATTCTGCAAATTCACGACATTGATTTCTAAATTCTTTAATAGAAATTTTTTTTTTTTCATCTCCTTTTTTTCTCAATTTCTGTTCAACTTCCCATTCAATTGGTAATCCATGACAATCCCACCCTGGAACAAATGCAGCATCTAAACCTTGCATTTGTTTTGATCTAATAATTATATCTTTCAAAATTTTGTTTAATGCATGTCCCATATGTAGATGTCCGTTTGCATATGGAGGCCCATCATGTAAAGTAAATTTCTTCTTTTTTTTTGATTTATTTCTTAATTTTTCATACAGTTTTTCTTTCTTCCATTTTTCAAGAATTTTAGGTTCATTAGTTGGCAAACTAGCTTTCATGCTAAATTCTGTTTCAGGTAAAAAAAGTGTATCTTTATAATTCATTTACTTTTATTCAAAATTTTTTTTGCCAATAAGATATCTTTTTCTATTTGTTTTTTTAATAATTTAATATTAGCAAATTTTTTTTCTTTTCGTAAAAACGCTAATAATTCCACAAATATTTTTTTTCTGTACAAAAAGTTTTTGACATTAAAAAAATGATTTTCAAAAAATACCTTTTTTTCATTAAATGTTGGTCTATTTCCAATATTGGCTATACCAAAATATTTTTTTTTCTTATTCTTTTCAAAATAACTTTTAGTTACGTATACACCTTTCATAGGTAAGGCATAATCATTTAAAATAAAATTTGCTGTTGGATAACCTAATTTCTTTCCCCTACCTCTTCCTTTAATAATTTTTCCCTCTAATAACCAATTTCGTCCTAACATTTTTTTTACGATATTATATTTTCCTAATTCTAAATTCTTTCTAATAAAAGTTGAATTAAATGTTATTTTATTTGAACTAATAACCGGCTTAATAATTTTTAAAGTATATAAATATTTTTTAGATAATTTTTTTAAAAGATGTACATCCCCTTTTCTTTTAAAACCAAAACGAAAATTATATCCAACAACAATAAATTTTGGTCTAAAGTTAACTAATTTCTTAACAAAACTTTCAGGTGATAACTTATTAAAATTTTTATCAAATTTCAAAAAAGTTAAATAATCAATTCCTAATTTTTTTATCTCTTCAATTTTTGTTTCTTCGCTTGTTAATTTAAAAGGTTTATAATTTTTTTTTAAAAAAACACTTGGATGTGGTTTAAAAGTAATCACAACTGACTTCAAATTTTTCTTTTTAGATAATTTGACAGTTTGTTTAATTATTTTTTGATGTCCCCTATGTACTCCATCAAAATTGCCAATCGTTAAAACAGTATTATTTTTTTTTATTTTTGAGTATCCATTTAGGATTTTCATATTAATTTATTTCTTTTGCGGTGGTATAACTACGGCTGTACCATCTAAAACTATTTCATTTTTTACAAAACATAGCGTTTTAAGCTGGCACCATTTTTTTTTTAAAATTATTTTTTCTACTATTATTTTAATTTTTACAACATCATTAATTTTTACAGGTCTTTTAAATTTTAAATCTTGAGATACATAAATTGTTCCATTACCAGGAAATTTATTTCCTATCACTGATGAAATAAAAGATGCAATTAACATTCCATGGGCAATTCTTGATTTAAAAATAGTATTTTTTGCAAATTTTTCATTCAAATGAATTGGGTTTCTATCTCCTGAAGCACTTGAAAATTTTTTGATACTTGCATCTGTAACTTTTATACTATCTGTATAAGATTGGTTTTCTTTTAAATTATTAAAATATATTTTTTTTACCATTGATATAAAAAAAGAAAAATTATTAAAACAATTTTATTAAAATTAATGTAATATTATATTTAATTAATTTTTAAACAACACAAACTCAATGAATTCAACAAAAATTATTTTTCTTTTATTTTTAATTGCTTCGTGTAGTCAAAATTTTAATACTTCTCAATTTAACAAACAAACTCCAAAATATAAAATTTGTCTTCAAGATGCCAATCATAATATTGAAAAAAATATCAATATTAATCAAGATAGGATTGATATGCTTCAAACTGATGATACTATGATTGATTTGTATAACATTGGGAATGATATAGATGAAATTAAGTTATCACAAAAAAGAATTAAAATGATCGAAGACTGTATGAAATTAAAATAATGAATTAATTATTATGTTTTTTTAATGGAATTACTAGAATTCATAAACTTAAAAAATCTGAATAATCTGGATTTAATAGCAAAAGGGGGGCCTGTAATGATCATTTTGCTTGGCTTTTCCGTTTTTGCTTTTGCAATAATTTTTGTTAAATTGATACAATTTTTTTCAGCTGCATTATCGAGCACTAACAAAATAGAGAAAATTCTTTCAAAATTAAGCAGTACAAATCCAAAAAAACTTCTAATTGAAATACAAAAAATAAAAAACCCAATGGCAAGGATAATAGAAGTAGTTATTATAACAAAAAAAGATAGGAGGTTCGATAAAGAATCAAGGGAAGCAGAAATTTCAAGAATTATATCAATTGAAATTAGAAATTTAGAAAATTATCTTGGCGGGTTAGAAGTAGTCGCAAGTATTAGTCCACTACTTGGATTATTTGGAACCGTGCTTGGTATGATAAAAGCTTTTTTAAATTTAGAAAAAGCAGGTTCTCAAATTGATCCGGCTTTATTAGCTGGTGGAATATGGGAAGCACTTTTAACTACAGCTTTTGGCCTTGCAATTGCAATACCTGCATTAACAGCTTATCATCTTTTTGAAAACAAAATAAGTAATACAAGAGATAAAATAAATGATACCGTTGTAAGAACAAACACCCTTCTTAGTTTTAAAAAGTAAAAAAGTTTGAAAACTCATAATTTTTATCAAAAAGAAGAAAAGGAATTAATATCTATAAATATTACTCCCTTAATAGATATTGTTTTTCTTTTACTTGTTTTTTTCATGCTTGCTACTTCATTTATTCAAAAAAGTACAATTGAAGTAAATTTAAGTAGTGGAAAAACTGTTGAAATTGAAAATCAAAAAAACACTGTAGTACTAATTTTAAATAAAAAAGGCCAGGTTTATTTAAATAAAAAATTAATTAATATTTCTAACATTAGAAATGAAATAACTAATATTATTGAAAAAAATCCAAAATACAAAATTTTGATAAAAAGTCATAAAAAAATAGCTGTGCAAAAAGTAATTAGATTAATAGAAGAAGTGCGTTTGGCAGGGACAGATAATATTAAATTAATAAATTTAGAAAAATAATGTCTTCAAAAAAAAAAATAAAGCAAATAAATTTAATTCCATTAATTAACATTATTTTTTTAATGTTAATTTTTTTTATGCTAGCAGGAACAATTACTACAATTGATCCATACAAAATAAAAGTTCCAGAATCTATAATAAAAAATGACCCTTTAACTCCTTTTCTAACAATTATTGTAAAAAAAAATGGTGAAATATTTATTGATACTAAAAATAGAAAAAAAGAATTACAAAAAAAGGATTATTTAGAAATTTTAAGAGCAAGAAAACCTAATGAAATATCTCTAAAAATAGATTCCGAAACTTCTTCTGAATATTTTTTAAAAATTTTAAAGATATTAGAAAACGAAAAAATAAAAAAAGTAGTGATAGAAACAAATTACGTAAAACAATAATAAATGGAAAAAAAAAATAGTATATGGAATCTAAATTTTGCGTTTCTACTTTCTATTTTTCTACATATTTATTTAATTTTTTTTCTTACCAAATCTGATTTCAATTTTCTAGATAAAAAAGAAAGAGTTACTATAACTTTATCAGCAATTGGTACAATGGAAGAGGCCCCTAAAGAATCAATAGAAAAGGAAAAAATAAAAATAAAAAAAAAACCTGAAATTAAAAAAATTAAAAAAAAATCTAAAGAAAAAATCAAAAAGAAAATTGATATTAAAAAAACTTTACCACAGGAAAAATCAATTGAACAAAAAAAAATAAAAGAAGATGCCAAGGGTGGTACTTTAAAAGGAATTGAGGGAGGAATATCAAAAGGAATTATAAATCAATATGTTACACAAGTTTACAAATTAATAGATGCAAAAAAAAAATATCCTAGACAGTCATTAATGAGAATGGAAGAAGGTATAGTATTACTTGAAATAATTATTCTTAATAATGGACAATTAAAAAGTGTAAAATCTATTAAGGCAAAATTTCAACGTTTAGTAGATTCTAGTTTTGATGCTGTTGAAGCAGCCGCTCCATTTCCAGTGTTTCCAAAAGAAATGACACAAAAAAAAATGATTATTCAGGTTCCAGTAATTTATAAAATTAGATGAAAATTAGTTTCTCATATGGTGTCTTGTGTTGACAGGTTTAACTAAAAAATTAGCAATTAATGCTATTCCAAGTAAACAAGCCATCACTATCATTGTTTTATTATAAACTTGACTAGTAGGATCAGGCGTGCCTGGAGGTAAAATCTCTAAGAGATTTTGAATAGTAACAGTCTTTGCTTTTACAAGTTCGTCCAAACTATTTATGCTTGCGCCAAATTTATCTAAAAAAACTTGTGGATCAACTTTAGCTGCTAGGTCGTTAATAGCATTATTGATTGAGCTGCCCCTAAGAGACGTTATTATAACAGGCCCTAAAACACCTGCAGTACTCCAAGCTGTTAATAATCTTCCGTGAATACCACCAACATATTTTGTACCAAACATATCTGCAAGGTAAGCTGGTATTGTTGCAAAACCGCCACCATACATTGTAAAAATAATAAGGGTGGCTCCATAAAATAAAATTAGCCATACAATAACTGGTGCTATATCAAATGTTTGAGCTGAAATAGGAATAGAAGAATATAAAATTATTCCAAGTATAAAAAAACAATAATAAGTATTTTTTCTTCCTATATAATCCGATGCACTGGCCCACATAATACGACCAGCCATATTAAAAATACTAATTAGCATAACGTACCAAGTAGTAAAAGCACTTGTAACAATTAAAGCCGCTTTCTTTTGAAATATTTCAGTAATCATTGTTTTAGCTACACCCAAAACACCTATTCCTGCTGTAACGTTAAAGCATAAAATTACCCACAAAAGATAAAATTGTGGTGTTCTTAATGCTTCATCAATATGAACATGTTTAGTTGTTATCATTTTTTTCTCAATCTCTGCATCACTTGGAGGCGTCCATCCTTTTGGTACCCAGCCTTCTGCTGGAACTTTATATGATAGAGCTGCAATAGTCATAACTACAAAATATATTACACCAAGAGTAAAGAATGTTTCTGAAACACCGACTGAACCAGTTCCAACTAAATAGACACCCACATCGCCAGGGATAATCATATTCGCAACATCATTTGCTCCTACAACTACAACTTCTTTTAATCCTTCAGCTGTTTCAGCAAATCTTTTTCCTGCTTTTGTAATTAAATCTGACTCTGTAATATTTGATAAAAGTTCTGGTGCTTTATAATAGTATTGAATAAAAAAATCTTTAATTCGTGCTCCAAAAAATGCACCACCGCCAAATCCCATTATAGCCATACCAGTTGCCATACCTCTTCTATCAGGAAACCATCTAATTAATGTAGAAACTGGCGATACATATCCTAGTCCAAGACCACATCCGCCTAAAACTCCATAACCAAGGTAAATTAACCAAAGTTGATGGTTAATAATACCTACGCTTCCAATTAAGAAGCCTCCTCCCCAACAAAAAGCAGCAACTAATCCGACCATTCTTGGTCCAACCTTTTCTAACCATGTTCCAGCAAACGCTGCTGCCAGCCCTAAAAATACAATTGCAGTTGAATAAATCCAAACTACTTCTTGTAACACCCAATCATCAGCAGAACTTGCAACAACTCCAATAGCTTTAATCAATGCTGGGTTAAATATACTCCAGGCATAGACAGAACCTATGCACAAATGGATTGAAACTGAAGCAACAGGAACCCACCATCTATTAAAATCAGGTTTGGCAATTATTTGTTCTTTTAATAAAAGTTTACCAATACCACTTTCTGTGAAACCTATAATTTTAAAAAGTTTTACAACTGAAAAAATAAAAGTTAGCCCTATTAGAACAGCTATTGTAATATTTTGCCACAATGTAAGTTGTCCTAAATCTAAGCTCATTTTACCTAGTTAAATGCAATCCCTCTATAAAAAAAAGAAATTTAAATATACCAAAGATTTATGATAAATGAATTAAAAAAATGATTTTATTTACAGTATGAATCAATAAGAGATTCGATAATAATTTTTGATGCATCTAAATTCTCTTTATTTGGATTTTCTTTTACATATTTAATAAACACATCTTTATGCCTTTGCAAATTTAAGACACTAGATAAACATAAATCTGACAATTTTTCATTATTTTGTGACTTAATTAGCTGATATGTGTTTATAGTTGACTGAATATATCTAATACACGATACTTCTTTTTTTGCTTTTTGTTGCACAGCTGTCTCACCAGGTGTCCACGCCTCACATTCAAATATTAATTCTTTTGCTGTAAAAGGATATGTAATACTCTTTAAACTTTTTGAATATATTGGAGCTAGTGTTAACAAATAAATAAACAAAAAAAAAATAATTCTCATAATTTACCTTGCAAAAAAAACAAACGCATTCGCGTGAAAATTTGGACCATGATCAATTCTATGATTTTTATTACCATCAAAGAATTTTAAAGGTGTGAGAGTCTCGCCAATCAAAGCAAAACCCCTATACCCTAAATTAAGAATTTTATTAAGTACTTTTTCTATAGGCCCAGAAATATATCTTTCTTCAATTTCAATAAGCAAAGTTGGTTTATATTCTTTAATTAATTTTTTTGCACCTTTTAAAACTTTAAGCTCGACTCCTTCAGCATCAATCTTTATAAATCCAACATTTTTTAATTTTAAATCATCAATCTTTTTTGTTTCTACTTTTAATTTACCAAAACTTTTATCTAACTTTACATTACGAATTGATCCGCCTTGATTTGAATATCCCTTTTTTCCTTTTGGTATTTTTAAAAAATCAAAAGATGATTTATCAGAAAGTGCATATGGAAAAACTTTAACATTTTTATTTACAGTTTTTTTTAAAATTTTGTAAGATTTTGGATTTGGTTCAAATGCATAAACAATTTTTGAATATTTTGATATAAAGTAAGTATATACCCCTTTATATGCTCCAACATCTAATGAATTAAGATTTCTATTAATAAGATATTTTAAAAACTTTATATCCGTTCTACCTTTTATCCATTCTTTCAAAACTAATCTTCTGATGTATAATTTATGTGGAATAATTATATGTTTTATTTTTTCTTCAAAATTAGTTGGTGGTATCCAATTATCTTTATTTTTTAGTAAATTCATTTTGATTAATAAAAATATAAATACTTTATTTCTTACAATTTTAATTGTTGCTACAATTGTAGTTTTTTCAAGAAATTTTTATAATGAAATATTACAAAAATATTTAAGTAATCCAAATTTTTTTCAAATTTTTTTTTCTGATTTCTATTTAATTTATGCAGGCTCTGAAATATTAAATCAAGGTAATAATCCTTACAAAGAGTGGTTAGATATACATAATAGTCCTTTTTTTAATCCTCCAATAGTTTTTCATTTTTTTAAATTTATTACTAATTTTGAATATTTAATTACTGTAAAATTTTGGTTCTTTTTTTTATTTTTATCTTTTATTTCTATTCCAATCATACTTTTTAAAATTTTTAAATTAAATTTAAAATTTTTTTATATTTTTTTAATATGTTTTGGAGGTCTTACTCTCTCTGTTTTTTTTACCGGTAATTTATCTATTATTTTAAATGGATTTTTTGCAATTAGCCTATTTTTCTTAAGTAAAGGTAAAGATCATTTTTTCTACCTATTTTTATCAATACTTTCATTAATTAAATTTCCTTATTTAATTTTTTTTGGAATACCATTTTTGATAAGAGGTTTAAAAAAAGAAGTTTTTATAAATACTTTTTTTTATTTAATTTTCATTACTTCGCTTTATTTAATTTCCTTTTATCAAAATAGCGAACTTTTTATTAGTTGGATAAACTCTCTCGAATTCTCTAAATTCATTGGTGATAAAGGTGATTTAGGTAGAGGATTATTTAGAATATTAGATAATTATTTTTTTTCCGGAAGTTATTTAAATTATATTACTTATTTTTTAATTTCTGGAATCTTATTTCTTTTTTTAATTTTTTTATTTAAAAATTCAAAAATTTTAAATAATAAAAAAAATAAAAGCCTAGCTATTGCTTTTAGTATTATTACTCTTTCAATATTTCTTCCAAGATTAAAAAGTTATGATGTATTAATCACTATTCCATGTTTATTTTTTATAATAGAAACTTTAAACTTTAAAATTTCTAAATCTTTAGATTCATTAATAAAATTTCTATTATTTTTAATGTTATTTTGCTGGACAAGCCCATATGCACCTATATGTTTGTACTCAATAATATTTATTATATTTGCCACAGATTTAAAATTTAACTTTATAGAAAAGAAATAAAAAATTATAATCTAAATTGTCTTTGGGCGTGTGCTGGAATTGGTAGACAGGGTGGTCTCAAAAACCACTGGTGGCAACACCGTGACGGTTCAAGTCCGTCCACGCCTACCATTAAATGAGTTATTAAATGACAA
>Ga0207966_1000440_pt1 | contig 23750 bp, 15 predicted proteins | sample Knorr_S23_td_NAD_FD_185611 | JGI IMG/M metagenome (GOLD analysis project Ga0207966, IMG submission 185611) | Marine microbial communities from Southern Atlantic Ocean transect - Knorr_S23_td_NADW_ad_2500m_LV_B (SPAdes) (version 2) | ecosystem: Environmental > Aquatic > Marine > Oceanic | place...
GCAACAGGATGGAAAATTCCTTTTTGTGATTCAGGATAACGGCATTCTCCAAGCATTGGAGATAGACAAACTGATTTGGGAGGCCGACCTGGGATTGACGCATGAATCAAAGATTGTTAATGCTTGGGATTCCAAACTTGGAGTTGTGAACAATGAATCATTAGTTTTTTTAAATAAGGGTAATGGCGAAATAACAGATGAAATCAATTGGGAACCCATTGCTGATGTATTTTTGATGCCTGATCAAGACAATATCATTCTGGTGAGCAAAAATGGAAACATGGTTAGTATCTCGCAAACCACCGGCGAAAAAACTGAATTTGATCTCCCAGACTACAGTTTGGTGAAACATGCGCCGATTTATTCCAGAAATCTTTGTATCATCCCCTTTGCTGACGGAACATTGACCGGGATCAATATTAAAAACGGAAGTCTGGAATGGCAGATTGAAACAGGGAAACCGATTACAGGATTTTGGAGAGTGGGCAAGGGATTTATGACCCAGGATGTAAAAAAGATGCTGCGGTATTATCAATGAAGAAAATTATCGGTTTCATTATCATCGTGTCCTTTCTCTTGGGGCAGGAAAAAATTAATTTTTCCGCTTGCCCCCTTTCAGTAAGCGATTCCCCCCGAGATACATTAAGTCAGGTAAGCCCGGTACCCGGTGGGATGCCACAAATTCTGTTTAAGAAAAAAGTCATTCGGGCAGCATCTTTTACTGGCGTGGTTTCCTTTGCAGGTCTGGCTTGGTATTTCCAAACTAAAGCTGACCAACACTATGACAATTACCTCCATAGCGGTAATCCCAATACCATGAATTCAGAATGGAATCGCACCGAAGAATTGGATAAAATGTCAGGCTGGATGGTGGTTTTTTCTCAAGTATGTTCACATATATTAATCCTTACATATATAGAACATGAATAGAGTTATTTTAAGTTATACTTTAATGTTGTTCTTATTGAGTTGCTCTAAACGAGATCGCTTAAATCCACTTGATGTTGAAAACAAAATAACGGGCGGAAAACCGACCGGTCTGAATTTGGTTCCAATTCGAGATACGGTACAAGTATCCTGGGATAATATTGACGTTCATGATCCATTTGATTATGTAATCCATAAAGCTGTAAATAATACGGGGTTGATGGAATATGCCGCCGTACCAGCTGCATCCACCGAGTTTTCCGATAGCGAAGTGAGCTATTACCAAAATTACACCTATGCGGTCCAGGCAGTAACGGATTATATGGTGTCACCCCTGTCTGATACTGTCTCTGTCACGGTTGGACCCTATTCCATTTATGTTGCTGATTTTTATGACAACAGTGTACGTATCCTTTCCTGGGACGGAAGTTATTTAATAAAATCACAATCGGTATCTTCTCCAAGAGCCATCCAATACCGGGAATCGGATAATCGTTTCGCGGTGGCAGATTACTATGATAATGCAGTGCTGTTGCTCTCTACAGATCTAAATGAAACCGAATACATTGATATTGGCGATTATCCATTAGACCTGGATGTAAACCAATTAACAAATCGCATTCATGTCCTGACCCGGAATGGATACATCATCAAATTAGATGAAGAGGGGGAAAAGATTGAAACCTTGAATGTCGGAATGCCATTCGGTTGGGATGCCGAGATATCTTCGGATCCAATCAGTAATGGATTGTGGATTTCCAATCCCAATTCCGGGATTGTATGGTTTTTGCCCTATAATGAAAGTTGGAATCATGTAGTAAAATTCAACGGACTGGATTCGCCGTCCTCATTATCATCTTTTGGCGGAGCCTGGGTAGCCACTGATTCAGGGATCGTCCATTTATCACCCAGTGGCGATTCGGAAATCCTTGTACCCGATATTTATGTGACAGACGTAGAAATTGATACCGTGTCAAAGCAATGCTTTTATGTGGGTAAAGACCTTGTTAAGGTCTCATGGGTGGCAGGGAAAATTGATTTAGAAACAAAATTCAACACCATTTTGCTGGATAATGCTTATCACGATTTACACCAGATTTATCCAATTCCCAGCGAAACTGGCACCGAATTCCTAATCCAGGAACGTGCAACGTGGACTTTGATCCGATTCGATGAAAATGGGAATAAATTGGGAGAAATGGAGAATTTCAATACCCGGCTGGATTTTCAGATTTACTGAGGTAACTGATTGATTAAAAAATTAGACGTCTGCGTATTTTTCTTTTTTCCGTTGGGATGCTCGTTTATTTTGATCCAATTCCATTTTTCTTAAACGAATCGAAAGAGGTGTTACTTCCACTAATTCATCTTCCGCAATGAATTCAATGGATTGATCTAAAGAGAGAAGTTTTGGAGGACGAATCGTGACAGATGCATCCGTTCCGGATGCACGCATGTTTGTCAATTTTTTCTCCCGGGTAATGTTCACATTCAGGTCTTCAGAACGGTTCCGTTCGCCAATGAGCATACCATCATAGACTTCTGTCCCTACGCTTATGAACAATTCGCCACGGTCCATCATACCCATGCAAGCATAAGCAGTTACTATCCCATTCCGGTCTGCTACCAATGCGCCTGTATTACGTTGGGGAATACGACCAAACCAAGGAGCAAAACCGTCAAAAAGTTTGTTCATAATTCCTGCACCTTGAGTGTCCGTCATGAATTGACTCCGGAAACCGATCAATCCACGGGATGGGATGGAAAATTCCATATTTACCCTACCACTGCCATGATTTTGGAGATTGGTCATTCGCCCCTTTCTTTTTGATAACTTTTCTGTAATTATCCCCACTCTATCTTCTGGGATATCCAAGAAAACTTTTTCCATGGGTTCCATTGTTCTTCCATTTTCTTCCTGCGTAATTACGTGTGGTTTGGAAACCATAAACTCATACCCTTCCCTACGCATGGTTTCGATCAAAACAGCCATTTGGAGCTCACCCCGACCCCGTACTTCAAACACATCGGTCCGTTCTGTTGAAAGGACATGAAGAGATACATTACTCAGTATCTCTTTTTGTAATCTTTCTTGGATATGACGGGTGGTGAGGTAATTCCCTTCTTTCCCAGCAAAGGGACTATTATTTACATAAAATAACATGGAAACGGTGGGCTCATCCACTTCGATCCGTGGTAAAGCTTCAGGATTTTCATTATCAGAGATGGTATCGCCAATAGTAATGCCATCTAATCCCGCAATGGCAATAATGTCCCCTGCTTCTAATTTTTCAACTTGGATTTTTTTAAGTCCTTTAAATGTGTATAAAGCAGAAAATTTATGGTGGTGCGTAATTCCTTTCTCTCCACAAAGCGCATATGAGGAATTCATTTCAAGCGTACCATTATTCAATCGACCAATAGCTATTTGCCCCACATAGGAATCATAATCCAGGTTGGTCACTAGAAATTGCGGGGTGTAATTATCATCTGCAATCGGTCCAGGAATTTTTGATAAAATTGAATCGAAAAGTGGTTCAAAATTTGTTGATTTGTCATCCAATTTAATATGGGCCACACCTTCTTTAGCATTTGTATATAAAATAGGGAATTCTATCTGTTCATCAGTAGCATCCAAGTCAATAAACAGGTCATACACTTCATCCACAACTTCACTTATCCTAGCGTCCCCTCGATCAATTTTATTAATTACAAGAATAATTGGAAGGTTTTTATCCAGCGCTTTCCTTAAAACAAATCGAGTTTGGGGTAAAGGGCCTTCACTGGAGTCAACAAGTAACAAAGCACCATCTACCAGATTCAGACTTCGTTCCACTTCACCTCCAAAATCTGCGTGACCAGGTGTATCTATAATGTTGATCTTGATATTTTTGAAATGAATCGCGGTATTCTTGGCCGTAATTGTAATACCACGCTCTTTTTCAAGGTCTAGGGAGTCCATTATACGGTCTTCCACTTGTTGATGTGCCTTAAAGGTGCCACTCTGTTTTAGCATACCATCAACGAGGGTTGTTTTCCCGTGGTCCACATGCGCAATTATTGCAATATTTCTAAAATTTTCTTTTCTCATGATGTCTTCTTAAAATAATTGAGTTGGGGTAAAATTTAGCGGCGAAAGTTCATGCTTTAGGAATATGTTAAAAAGGGATATTTGACACCCATTCAAAAGATACAAAAAAATTATTTACTCCGGTTTTTTCGTTTACTTCTTCCGCCTTTACTCTTTTGACCTTTTTTACCACGAAATTTTTGATCTCGGCCACTTTTTTTCTTTTTCCTTCCTGTAAAGAAATCTTCTTTTTTGGATGGCGCCCTGTTTGGCATTTCTTTGGAAATTTCAACAGAGAGTGAAACATCTTCAAATGTTTCCTTATTTAAGGCCTTAATAATATCATTTTTCCGATTATCTTCAATTTCAAAGAATGAGAATTTTTTCATAATATCGATACTGCCAATTACAGCATCTTTTGAATCCATTGCTTCATTGATTAATCCCATGAGCCGATTGGGCGTCAATTTATTCCGAGAACCTACATTGATAAAGATTGTTGCAAATTTTGATCTTTGGCGTTCAGACCTATTCTTTCTTTCACGAGGTTCTCTGGAATCCCTTTTATTTTTTCCACCTGATATATTGATATCACGGGCATTTTTATAATAGGACAAATAGCGGTTGAATTCTGCTGAAACAAAATGCTTGATGAGACTTTCTCTATCAAACGAATTTAACTTTTCATAAATATCATCTAAGAATGGCCCAATCTGTTCTTCATTCACTTCTACTTTTTCAATTTTGTCAATCAATGCATAAAGACGTTTTTCGCAAATATCCCGACCACTTGGAGCTAACTCTTTTGAAAAAGAAATTCCTGAAATCCGTTCGATTTCTCTTAGCTTTCGCATATCCCGAGTATGGATAATAGCAATAGAAATTCCACTTTTTCCGGCTCGCCCTGTCCGACCACTACGATGTACATATACTTCCGGGTCATCAGGTAAATTATAATTAATAATATGGGTTAGATCATTTACATCTAATCCACGGGCAGCAACATCTGTAGCTACCAAGACTTGTAAACTGCGACGTCTGAATTTCCCCATAACTTCATCCCGTTGTGGTTGGGAGAGATCACCATGGATCGCATCAGCATTATAACCATCATGCATTAATTTATTGGCAATTTCCTTAGTTTCACGACGGGTTCGACAAAAAACGATTCCATAGATATTGGGATTCATATCTGCTATTCTTTTGAGCACCTCGTAACGATCCTTGGCATGTACCATATAATTCACATGTTTAATGTTTTCTGCTCCAACATTCGTGCGCGCCACGGCTATTTGCACTGGGTTTTTCATGTATTTCCGGGTAATAGAAACAACCTTTTTGGACATGGTTGCAGAAAAAAGAAGTGTTTGTTTCTCGTTTGGTGTATTCTCCAGAATAGCGTCCAATTCTTCCTTGAATCCCATGGTGAGCATTTCGTCAGCTTCATCTAAAACTACTCTTTCAATATTCTCAACAAATAATTTTTTCCGATTGATTAAATCTCGTGTTCTTCCAGGTGTTCCTACAACAATCTGTGCACCTTTTTTAAGTACTCTTATCTGAGAATGAATCTTTTCACCACCGTACACTGCAAGTATGTTTACCCCTTTCAAGTATTTCGAATAGCTGATTAGGTCACGAGTGATTTGCACGCAGAGCTCCCGTGTAGGGCATAATACTATTGTTTGAGTATTCTTATTATCAGGATTTGCTAAATGGATAGCTGGCAACCCAAATGCCGCAGTTTTTCCAGTTCCTGTTTGAGCTGTTGCGATTATATCCTGATGGGATGACATTAAGTGAGGAATGGTTTCAGATTGGATTGGCGTGGGAGTTTCAAACCCTAATTCATGTACGGCTGTAAGGATATTTTGATGCAGACCAAAATTTTTGAATGTACTCATAAATAAGTTTTACCGGTGTGGATGATAGTATCTTCGTAAAACGAAGCTAAAAATGTGGTGCGGAAGTTCGCCTGAATTGAACACCATAAATAGGGATATTTAATATTGTATGTGGGATTAGGAAGTTGGGACCTTGGACGAATAAATGGTTTCGTTGAATGTTAAATTGAATAATTATGCATTAAATCTAAATTATTCTATTATTTATGAATTAATTTTCTCCCAAGTCAGGTCCAAACATAACTTTGCTTTTTCAATCAACTCATTAATTTCTGAATGGGAAATAACTAAAGGAGGGCATATGATCATGGCATCGCCAACAGCCCGCATGATAAGCCCATTATTGAAACAGAAATCACGGCAAATCGTACCGACATTTTGATCTGATGGGTAAGATGTTTTAGTATTTTTGTCTTTTACCAATTCCAATGCACCTACCATACCTACCCCTCTTGCTTCACCTACCAGTGGATGGTCTCCTAATGCCAGCCATTTTTTTTGAAGATAGGGACTTAACTCATTTTTAGCTTTTTCTATAATTTTTTCATCTTTTAGAATGCGGATATTTTCTAATGCTACTGCACATGCTGCAGGATGGCCAGAATAGGTAAATCCGTGATTAAAATCGCTCCCCTTATTGATCACAGTTTCCGTTACACGATCCCCAACCATTAGACCACCAATGGGCAAATACCCAGATGATAGTCCTTTGGCAATGGGCATGAGGTCTGCTTCGATATCAAAATACTCTGAACCAAACCACTCGCCAAGACGACCAAACCCGCAGATCACTTCATCTGCAATCAATAGAATCCCATATTTTTTACAGATCCGTTGAATCTCGGGCCAATAGGTAGCTGGCGGAATGATCACACCGCCGGCACCCTGAACCGGTTCAGCTATAAAGGCCGCCACACGATCTTCTCCAATCTCTTTGATACGTATTTCTAAAGCCTGGGCAGTTTTCAATCCGAATTCTTCGGGATCCATTTCGCTACCGTTGCGGTACCAATATGGTTGGGCAATATGTTCAATATCGTGCAATATGCCACCTTGGGCATGCATCCCTTTCATTCCACCAAGGCTGGAACCGGCAACGGTACTACCATGATAAGCGTTTTCCCGACTTATAATGACAGTTTTCTCTGGTTTTCCTTCTAATGCCCAAAAGTGACGAACCATCCGAACAACTGTGTCATTTGCCTCGGAACCAGAATTTGTGAAAAACACATGATTGAATTGGGATGGAGAAATATCCACCAATGCTTTTGATAACTCGATTGCTGGTGGGTGTGTTGTCTGGAAAAAGTTATTATAATAAGGTAATTCTTGCATTTGATCTGTGGCAGCATCCACTAATTCCTGCCTTCCATAGCCCACATTCACGCACCAAAGTCCCGCCATACCATCCAAGATCTTGTTCCCATCGGAATCCCATAGATATACACCATCTGCACGGGTTATGATTCGCGTTCCTTTTTCCATTAATGCTTTGTGATCCGTAAAGGGGTGAATATGATGTTGCCCATCGATATCTTGCAACTGCTGTGTATTATAACTTGCCATTATTATTCCTTCTATTTATCCTTGAGTGATGCATGCATCGCCAAATTTTTCAAATATTGATTTATAAAATGGAGTCTTCATAACCTTCCATTCAGGATGCCATTGGACAGCCAATGCAAACGATGGAGAATCAGTGACTGAAAATGATTCCACCAACCCATCTTGTGAGGTGGCTTCAACGGTTAGTCCATTTCCCAGTTGATTAATCCCCTGCCAGTGAACCGAATTAACCCATGGCTTTTTATCATCAGAAATTTGGTCCAAAATCCCATGAGGGGTGATAGAAATTTTATGAGCAAATCCATATTGCCCGTCCAAATCCAAAGTAGAATCTTCCCTGTGATCCATCATATCCGAGACTCTGTGAATCTTTTGATGGAGAGAACCTCCCATAGCCACATTCATTTCCTGAAACCCTCGACAAATAGCTAGTATCGGTACTCCGGAATCAACTGCATCCTTTATCAAGGGTAACATTGTAGCATCACGTTTGGGGTCATGCTTTGTTCCATCATCACTTTCAGGTCCTCCATAATGATGAGGTTCAATATTCGAATAACTTCCTGTAAACAAAATGCCATCCAGACTTTCTAAAAGTTTTTGCCGGTGGAGTTTGGTTCCAATTGCAGGAATTAATAGAGGTAATCCATTGAATACATTCGAAATAGCAGCAATATATTTATCACCTGTCTGATGATAATAATGGGCACCCTGTTTCTCAAAACAAGTAGATATTCCAATAAGTGGCTTATTCATATTTTAAATTAACGCTTTAGACTCAATGCTTGCTGCAAAGCATATGATTTGTTAGTCTTTGCATAGATATAGCGCAATAATTTAAATGTGAGAACAATCTCATGGCACATATAAAACCTGATAATTACAAGCGATTTCTGAAAAAGTATTCAGATCTAAAAGGCATAGATCTCCTAATTGCAGACCTTAATGGTGTTTTACGTGGTAAACGTATCCAAACCAGTGCCTTAGAAAAAGTTTTCCAAGAAGGGCTTCTCCTGCCTGCATCGGTCTTTGCCGGCGATATTACAGGTGCTACTGTGGAAGAGACTGGCTTGGGCATTGCCCAAGGAGATTCAGACCGAGTGTGCCATCCCATCCCAGGCACTTTATCCAAATCGCCATGGTATAAAAAATCAATGGCCCAAGTATTGATGACTATGTACGAAGTGGATGGTAATCCATTTTTTGCCGACCCTCGCCAAGTTCTAAAACGTATTATTGGTCAATTTCAAGAATCAGGATTCACCGCGGTAGTGGCGGTTGAATTAGAATTCTATTTATTGGATATTCGACGGGACAGGGAAAAATATCCACAACCTCCAATTTCACCTGTTACCGGAAAAAGGGATAAAAACACCCAGGTTTATTCAGTAGATGATTTAGATGATTATGGGGAATTTTTGGATCGAGTGGCTAAGGGAGCTGAATCCCAGGGCATCCCTGCTGATACAGCATTAGCAGAATATGCACCTGGTCAATTCGAGATCAATTTAAAACATGAACCTGATCCGTTATCCGCCTGTGATAATGCTATCTTACTGAAACGTCTGGTTAAGGGTGTCGCCCGGGAAATGGGCATGATCGCTACATTTATGGCTAAGCCTTACGCTCAACAGGCCGGGAGTGGAACCCATATTCATATCAGTATCCTAAATAAGAATATGAAAAATATTTTTTCCGATCCGCTAAATGAAATCGGCTCAATTATTCTCCAACATGCCATTGGTGGACTCACCAAAACCATGAAAGAAAGCATGGCTATTTTTTGCCCCAATGCAAATTCCTACCGACGCTTCCAGCCAGATCTTTATGTACCCATGGCACCCACATGGGGCATAGATAACAGAACTGTAGCGATTCGAATTCCTGCTGGTCCTGAAAAAGCAAAACGAATTGAGCATCGTGTCTCCGGCGCCGACGCAAACCCTTATCTAGTGGTAGCATCCATCCTTGCGGGAATTCATTACGGCATTACACAAAAAATTGAACCGCCTAAAATATCTACTGGCAATGCTATTTTGAAACATAAACCATCCCTGCCCTTAACCTGGGTAGAAAGTCTGGATGCATTTTCAAAATCTAAAATTCTACAAAAGTATTTTGGTAAGGAATTTTGCCATGTTTATTATGAAACAAAATATAAGGAAATGAAAGAATTTGACAGTCACATTACCCCATTGGAGTTGGACTGGTATTTAAGAACTGTCTAAAAGATTTTAAAAACTAAAATTTAACGATAATCCTGATATAGAATTAAATACACCAAAATCTGTTTGAACATAATCCACTCTGATTTTTGGGCCTCGAGGAATTTGGTAATTTAAACCAAATCCGAATGACAATCCTTGTTCTGCTTTGTCCCCGGAATCAGCCTTATCCATGAATAAATGGGATATTCCTGTCCGCAGAAATAATAGGTCATTAAAATTGTATTCATTGCCTACATTCACATATTCAACATTATTATTGGGGTGAATGCCATCTGCAGCTATTGTTATTTTCTGATTTGGAGCAATCGTAAAATCCTTTGTCAGTCCAAATCTGAATAAAAGCGGCAGTGGCCATCTCCCTGCATCTAAATGGGCATCAATACGGTCATTGTTTCCATAAATAGTTTCATCTATATCAAAATCAACCAGTGTATTTGTCCCACCCATTTGGAGTTTTCCACCAAAATTGGAAACACTCATCCCTATCCTTATGCCTCCAGCGGTAGTAAAAAGTGACCCTATATCAACGGAGAACCCTTGGGCATGCATTTGCCATATCTTTTCCTGAACCATTTTGAGGTTTACGCCAAATGAAAATTTATCTGTCAATCGCTTAGCATATGCCAAACCAATGGCTACATTACTAACACTGAATTTCTCACCGGTCCCTTCAGGACTTTCCACGGTTCTTACCATCATTTCTTCCATGGTTACACCAGAGTAAGAGATACCCATAGAGCCCATGTATCCCATGGGAACTACAGCACCGCCATGATAATATTTGGTTTCTACCAACCAGGGTGAGTGATAAACATGCATGGATGGGCGATTCAGTTCTACAATTCCTGCAGGATTCCAATACAAGGCGCTCACATCATTGGATACAGCTACAAAGGCACTCCCCATGGATAATGACCGCGCACCGGCACCTATCTCAAGGAATGATCCTGACGTGGTGGCTACATTGGACTGAGCCATCATTATGGTTAATAAAAATGCCGATTTGAAGAAATATCGCTTCATTATTTGATTACTGCAAATTTCCCTGTGGTTTCAACACCAAGTTCATAAGCATTTACATGGTAAAGATAAACACCGTAGGCAATCTCAAGCCCGTCTTTAGATAGTAAATTCCATGATTCCGTCCCATTTTCATACACATCATCATGCTCTATTGTGTTGACCAGATACCCGGCAAGGGTAAATATTTTAATTGTGCATTTATTAGGGAGATTAATAAAGTCGATTTTCCTTGGACCTCGACCAGACTGATAAAGATGGCGTGGTTCCCAAGACGCTGCCACCACATAAGGATTTGGGACTACAGTAATATCCTTTAAACTTTCTCTGGCGCTATCCGCATTGATGGATGATGCAGTTGATGTAAAGCTGTACACATCTTCTATAGAGAATGGTCTATTAATTGCAACCCTGAAAATATCTCCCTGAACTGGGTCAATTACATCTAAAGATGTTGTATCATAAAGAGTGGTGTCTGTATAAACTGTATCCGTCCCGGTTATAATTGTATCATAGATGGTTGTTTCCGTAACAGCAATCGAATCCTGATAAAACCGAATTGTTATTAAGGGAGAGGTCTGACCTTCATATGGACGAATCATTATGGGCTCATCCGGATCCCATTCATCATCCCGGTCATAATCTGATATTCTGAATGGCGGATAATCATTATGGGTAACATTCTTTACTCTAAATGGCGATCGGGTATCATAAGCATCAATGGTTATTGAATCTCCGATATCCCCTTCAAATTGCAACTCAAAATCCGCTGGGTAAAGCCTGCTCGGATTAATATTGTGTCTGTAATTACTATTTCCAATGGTCCATTTTGTTGAATCTTCATTAAGCCCTACATCCGAATCTTGGATAATGATCCGCATACCGTCAAAGATAGTATTAATATAACCGCCGTCCATTTCAATTTCATGAAATAGAGGAAAATATTTATAACTCACGGTAACCAAACCAGCGTCAAGTAATTCTGAATTAATAATGTTAAAAAAACCTATTTCAGGATCTATCGTATAGTCTATCCCGTAGGTGTATTCAACTGTACCGGTTTCATTTGTAACTAGGACAGGGAAAGTTGTATCGTAGAGTGTGGTGTCGGTAAAAATAGTATCCAATCCATTTATCGCAGTATCTATTGTAGCAAATGCAGAAATTATCATAGAATGAATATTGATTTGAGATGCTCTCGCAATGCTATCTTGGATCGTCAATGTTTCAAGAATGTCTTTTTGATCTCTAATATTAAAAACAACATCTTCTGCAGTATCAAGTGTATCAAAAACAACATTATATTCATTATTATCCTTTACTGCATAGGGATCCACCACAAAAATTTTAATATCCCCTGATCCATAGCCCTTTAAATGGCTAAGGAAAGATTCAGTCCCTTCAGATGAATTAGGAGAAACATACCCAATGGCAGTACCATTGGGGACTACAATAGCTGCATTTTCGCTGAGACTGACCACATTCCCCTTATAATCCAAATCCAACAAAACTGAACATTCAGAAGGAGCTATTGGCTGAAGGTTATCACGGGAAGAATAATTTTTCTCAAAGAAATCCAGATCATATCCTTTATCGTAAGCGGTCACAGCGTAATAGTACTTTTGTCCATTTATAACAGAATTTGAATCAACGTAAACATACTCCAACCCTAAATCTTCTCCCATATCAAATTGAACACCATTAAATGCGATTGGGTGGGGTCCTTTCAATCCGTTTTTTATATCGAAAATGGCAATGGGTTCTTTAAAGGTTATATTTCCATAAGCATCCGTAATGGTATAAGAATCAATAAATCCTGGATCCGTGCTCCTGTATATACGATACCCTTCAAAATCTTTCCCGTAAATAGGATCAATGGAAATCTCTGAGAAATCATTCCAATAAAGTGTAACCTGTTGATCACCTGGTACGGCCGTCATGGTAGGTTTTAAGGGTGGCTTTGCAAAACTATAATCATTGTCATAAATGTTTTGCATCGTATTGGCATTTCTGAGGATATCTGCCATATTTTCTCCAAAAACCATGGCAACAGAAAACTTCTTTTTTTCTCCCGGTGCTAATGATATATACCCAGAACCGTACAAGAAAGTTTGATCAATGTTTTGTGCCGGGACCTGAAAAAGACCAGGTGTAAGTTGGTTCCACATAACCTCATCATTATGAGGTTGAATACTAGGATAGGATGCAGAATAAAAGCTGGTTAATCCAATTTGGTCAGATTCATCATTATCAGTAATCTCAAAATTGGGTTCTCCCACATCCGGAATACCATTCCCTTCAGTGCCATCCTCGTCTGGACCGGTATAATTTATATGATATTCAGCGAGACCGTCTGCACCAATATCATCCCTCTCCACGTCCCAATCTCCATCGTTATCAATACCATCAAACTGGCTTTCATCAATCATGCCATCTTCATCATTATCAATCCCATCTGTGGGATTCCCAGGAGATTCTAAAAAACTCCATCCAAAGTACACAGGTTTAAAACCACCATAGGAATTACTCCAACCATTATGATCCCATTGATAAACCATATCATTTGCTGTGTCAAACCAGGCATCGTCATCACTAAAATCGGATGACCCACCAACATCTGCATCCCCATACATACCAAAAATCACACTATCCAGATTACTAGTCCCAACATTTGTAATCCAATACGTGACAATTATAATATCTTCTGCAGCAGGATGATTCCATTGGTAGCCTCGAACATCTAATTCAACTCCAATTCCTCTCCGTCTCACTACCTGGTCTATATCAGTGGAATCTGGGAAATAAGCAAATTCATCGTTATAGTAATCATCAACGACATAATAAGATTCCTGGTCTGCTCGGGTATATTTACCATATTGGCCGTTCCAAAAACCATCCCAGTCACTTTCCCTATTTGGCCAGGATGCGGGCCAGGATTCCAAATTATCACTCATTGCCATGTATTCTTGATTTGGATCTGCATAACCGGGTAATGGTTCAAAACTCCAAGGAACACCCGTTTCAGTATTTAGATCCACAAGACCAATAGCACCATCAGATATTATATGTTTTCTATTACCATTGATATCGATGACACTGGCGGCGATGACAGGTGTAAATTCATAAAAATATGCATGTCCTGACCCAATAGGATAAACACCAGAAAAGCTGTTACTTAAATCACCAATTCCACCATGATTATAGAATCGACACAGCACCCTATTACCAGAATGATCTCCATATTTTCTATCAATATTTGACGTGGTCTTCGCAACTGAATTCTCCCTATCCTGATATTTTTTAGCAGGATCTACTTCAGAAATTCCTAAGGAATAAATACAGGTTATAATGAGAATAATTCGCGTTTTAAACATGCTATTTAAATGAAATTGAAATCCCAAGTTTGACTTGTCTTGGAGATGAATAATAATGGGGACGAACCAAATATTCATCCAGTGTGTTCAATGCGGGTCCGCTATACTCTGCTGTATATGTAGGCAAGAGCGAGTACGTCGCCCTTCCTGTGTCATTATAAACTGATAATTCATTCAAGAAATTGAATAGGTTATAAACATTGATATGGGCTGACACGTTCATTCTTTTATTTAATGCAAAATTGTAAAAAGCACGTAAATCCACATTATAAGTAGGCGGTTTTAATCCATTGTTTTCAAATGCAGTTCTATTTCCTGCAAATTCTGTGGTGTAAGGAAACCCACTACCATAGCTAAAAATACCACTAATTCCCGATGATTTTGTGGGGTGATAAGTCATTGTTCCGTTCAAGGTATGACGTTGGTCCCAATCTAAAGCGACCAACATTTTTTCTGGTTCAATATCTGACGCTTCATCATAAAAGGCAGCAGTGGGATCAGAAGCATTGCCCTCAGAGATTGAATATGTGTAATCCAGATTCCCTGAGAAATTCTCGAGGGACCTTTTTGAAAGTGCCAGAGTAATGCCACGGGAATTCGCATGATCTTTATTGACAAAAAGGCCATACCGATCTCCGGCAATAAAAGATTTTTTAATCTCGGTAGCATTTAAATTTCTAATATCCTTAAAATATCCGGTGATCTCTACACCGATATCCCGACCGATCTGCTGGGAGAATCCTACTTCATATTGGGTAGTTCGTTGCGGTTTCATATCCGCATTCCCCATTGTGTTACTAATCCCTGAGGCTGCCGGAACTTCAAATTCCGGGTTATCATAGATATAACTGAAACTGGGGTTTTGGAAAAAATGCCCATATGAAAAATGCATATAGCCACTTTCTGTGATAGGGAATGCTAATGCAAACCGTGGACTAATTTGAGTTTTTGGATCCACGTCCCTAAACCAGGATTCGCCATTGGCATTGGATTTCAAACGATCTTCGTCTTCTTTTCGGTTAGTATCAATCATTTCATCATCCGAAATCATATTGTCACCATCCAAATCAAACCAGGTATTGATTGGTTTTAAAGGTGATAAATAATTAGGATCCTCTGAATCATTCAAAACTTTCCAATCCGGGTCAAAATAATCGAAACGTACACCTAAATTCACAACCATCTGGTCTTGCTCAATTTTATCCTGAAAGTAACCAGATAATTCAACTGGTGTTCTCCCATTTGGCCCAAAAGAATCGTTATTTGGAGTAATCATGGGTGCGAAATACCTTGGTTGATAATTTGTATTACTACTGTAATGAACCTGAAGGTCAGATAAAGTAATCTTAGTTTTGCGAGATTCGATACCAATCTTTAATTGATGTTCCCTATTGATTTGATTTGTGATTTCAGCCTTCAAAGTATTTACAATTGATTTACGACTATACACGCCCATGGATTGCCCACCGACATAGAAATTATTCCCTGTTGAATAAAGAAAGATATCCGGGTCCACATAATACAAATCTGAATCAAATGTGCTGGATCTTTTGGGGATTGAGTCAGGATGGCTGGTCCAATCTTCATTGATTTTTGTATAAAATTTTGGGTCAGAGCTTAAATGGCTTCGATAATGATTCTCAGCACTGGAATACATTATATTAGCAAAAGTAGATTGACTTATTGACCAATCTGCTCTAATTAAATCACCTATTCGTGTACTGAACGCATTACTCCGTCCATCTGGATTCCATCGATATTCATGGACATAATCCTGTGATTTAGTATCACTATACATGCGGTTAAAGCTCATTTTTATATAGGGAGTCAATCGCCAGCTCAATTTAACTTGCCAGGTAGATTGCTCATGCCAATCCATGGCAACCCAATCAAAAGCATCGGCGGCTCTCAAATTATCCAAGATTGGTTTTAAGGTGTCACTTTCTGATAAAATATATCCATTCCCTAGACCAACTAAACTATCAATTTTCCAAATGTTTTCTACTTCAGACCAAACAAAAGAATTTGGATGAAAAATTCGTTGACCATAAAGATATCCATTTTCATGCTTAAATCTACCGGATGCAAAAAAGGAGATTTTCCCAGGAATAATTGGCCCTTCTACATTCCCTTTTATATCAGAAATATTATTAAAATCGACACGATCGATCTGATGATAAATATTAGTATTTCCGGAATTATAGCTACCAAAACTCCGTGAAAAATTCCCAGAATAATCAGAATAATCACCATCTTTAGTCACAATATTCACAATTCCGGACATTGCCTGGCCATATTCCGCATTAAAGGTGCCACTTATAAATTGCAATTCCTGGATGGCATTATTTTCAATCTCCACAGCCATACCAGAATTATAGGGATCTGTTACAGAAATTCCATCGATCATGTATGAAATTTCTCCACCTCGGCCGCCTCTCACATGAATCTCACCACCTGTCATAACTACACCAGCCTGTAGAGCCAACACATCTTCAAACTCTTCTACTGGAAGCATATCCACTTCTTCACTGCTGATATTGGCTTGGGAATAAGTTACATCCGTTTGTATCATTGCCCGTTCAGCCTGAACCACCACTTCTTCAAGCCCTACGGCACTTTCTGATAAGGCACCATTTGCTTTGGTAGTCAGATCAACCATCATACGGACGTCATTAATTACTAAAGATTGATACCCAATCATTGAAAAACGAATGGAATAAGTTCCAGGTGGAATTTGTAGAATGTAAAAATTTCCATCGAGATCGGTGGCAGCTCCCAGGATGGTACCATCGATCATAACATTGGCACCGATGAGTGGTTCACCACTCTCTTTTGCTGTTACACGTCCCGCAAGTTTGCCCGTGGTGCCTGCAAAAGAAAATTGACTCACCAGAACGATGATGCTTAAGATATTAAGCCAACGTCTGGGAGTCAATTTCACTCCAAGTAACACAATAGTAGTATATTTATAATAACTGTTTGTTATTTAACAAGAACCAGTTTTTTTACAGACTGGTATTCGGAACTTTTCATTTTATAAAAATACATTCCCGAAGGTAAAGCAATTCCTTTATCAGAAAGTCCATTCCATTTAATATGGTATATTCCTGCATCCATATTACCATTTACCAGCGTGGCAACCTTTTGCCCCATGATATTAAAAATGGATACGTTCACGTCAGAATTTTCTGCTACGTCAAACTGGATATTTGTTTCCGGGTTAAATGGGTTTGGATAGTTCTGATGAAGTGCAAATTCAAAAGGTGTTAATCCGGATTCATCAATAGCAACTTCAACACCCACGCCTATTTGGACCGTGAGTTCGGAATAATCCGAAGCTATAACAATATCTTCGGCAATGGTAAAGTTATCATCTGTTCCGTAAACACCGATTTGTACTGAAATAGAATCATTCAGGTTACCGATAGCAACTGCAGTCCCTTTATAAGGGGAAACCGTCAGCCAAGTAAAGTCATCACCTTCCTTGATGGCAATATTATCTATTGCAACCCCGTAGCCCCATTCTCCGCCACAATCATGATATTGAAATGCTACCTTGAAACTGGTTGCATCATCTATATGCTGTGTCAGATTATACATATAGGACGCCCAGTACCAAACGCCTGTTTCCATTGTAGAATCGACCAATGCCCATGTTTCTCCATCATCAACTGAAACGTGAATCTTAAACTCATCTACATAGAGAGGCTGATCCGGGCCACAAGGTCCGCTCGGGTTGGGGAAGAATATATCTACAAGTAAAAAAGCTGGATAATATCCACTTACTGTAATTTCATCTGAGAACAGCCAAGCATCTGTTTCGTCTGATCCATCACCATAGACATCATCATTTACAAACGCAAAGTCTCCACCATCTTCTGCTGGAGGAAAGGGTATATATGTAGACGATGCAAATAAAGAATCACCCACACCCCAAAAACCAGGACTAAACCCTGAAGCAGTTGGATCCGTGAAAGCAGACAAATTAACTTCCATTGGATCTGTTAAAACATCTAGTGCTACATCAATGTTAGCTAGTTCAATGGATGTAATTTCAAATGCTGTACTCAATGTATCAAAATTCTCGATTGTCATTATTGCTTCTTGATATTCGCCAAATGACAATGCATCAAAATTGAGTGAGAGCGGGTTCACTTGGAAAGGCCCCATAGGTGTAGAGCAGGCACTTGAGCTTGCTTCTGATTCACCTTCTTCATAAACAGATTTTATCTCAAAACAATATTCTGTTCCATTTTCTAATTGAGTAGCAGTGTACCAAGAATCTTCCGTTGACCCGGCTAAAACTCCATCAACATATATATTGTAATTCTGGAATGTTCCACATCCTGCATAGTCAGCTGATTCACTTCCTGAAACAGATATTTCATCTACAAACCATTCCTCACCATATCCTGAAGCATCATAGTACCTGAAAGCAATTTTTATTTCGTTACCTGCGAATTCAGAAATATCCACTGTATTAAACCAAATATCATCCTCAACTTCCCCGGCCCAGGAACTATAAACGACTGACCAAGTTTCGCCTCCATCGGTGGACACTTCAACCAAGTTAGTATCATTAACATCCACAGACCAGTTGTAGCCTTCGATAAATTCGATATATGCAGATACATAATTTGTCAAATCAATCGTTTCCGAAATTAATCGACTATCAATTGGAATTGTGTCAGATTGAGTGTAAACAGCATGAGCACTAAAATCATCATCCCCACCATCATCACAAGGGAACATTCCTTCACCGCAATCAACGGCAGTACTATCGCTGTAGCGAAACCATCCCCCGGTACCATTATCTACATCATTAACAATTTCCATTTCTTCGATAGCTAACGAGCAAACAGGGAAACATTCATCATAAAGAACATCTCCATAATCTTCTGTTTGGACCCATGACAGGAAAACTTCTTCATTAAAAAAGTAAGCATCTAAATATGCCGGTGGGCACAGTGATTGGCTATAACTGACAACGGTAATAACAAATCCAATTAAGAATACTTTTAGCTTTCTAATTCTCATGACATATCTTCCTTATATAAAGTTCTAAAAAAGCCTTGTAAGGTAAATGGATAATTTATTTTTTCAAAAAAGAAAAAATTTAATATTATTTATCACAAACACTATAGAAGTATATTATTAAATAACTATTTTATTATCAGGGTGTGGTGAAAAATTGAAATACCTTAGAGATTTTTTCTCTCTGGAATTGACCAATTGCAATTCATCATTTGTTGCGGTACTTTTCACTTTATGACTAGAAATTTGAACAGGAAAATATTAAACTTTTTGCTTACGGTCTCATCCTTATGTTTTTGTGGTGAGGTGGATCATTATCTTTCTTGGGGTCAAACGCTAGTCGATGCCACACCGATTCTGAATTCAAAAATAAATGAAATCATAAATACGACGGTTCAATCCTTGGCAAAAGATTGCTCATGCGAAGAAGCTGCGGGCAAGGTTTTAAGTGGTTTTGGCGTAAGCCTTAATTCGAATTTTGAAAAATGGATCAAGGGAACTGACAAAGTTGACAAGTTTATGCCAAACATTGACCTCGCTTTACGGGAAAGCATTTTTAGTATCCACAAAACCCAATGGACCCTAATTGAAAGAAACTTTTTTTCTATTCAATTGGATGAGATTATCAATGTTGGTGGTGTGTACATAGGATTAGATAAACTTTCCCATTTTACCGGATCCGGTTTCCTTTATTACCAGACATATCGTATCGCTAAAAGAGCCGGAAATAAAGAACCAATAAACCAGGCAATTAAAATTGGGATTACCGGAGAAAAAACCGTTATTGGTCGGATGGCTACTGGTGTTTTATCCTATGGGGACCTGGAAGCAAATTTCCAGGGATTTCTTTTCGGCTTACATATGTGTGAAGGCAAAGATCCATTCCTAAAGTATTCCAGTGATGGTTGGCAATTCTCACGACCATTTGATATTAGATCCTATGTGAATCCGAATTGGGATGAATCTTACAATCCGTCATTTTATTTTGACGGGTTAAATCTCATGTTAATGCCCAAATCAACAGCAGCACTAAATAATCTTCCGAATTTTTGTGAGGGCTACCGTTCATCTTATGTACAGAAACTGTTTCACTATTATGACTCAATTCTGACCAAATCCATGTCTGTCAACCACTTGGACTCTCTCATTTCAATTAAGAAATTGCCCGACCCTTCCATCTTTAACATTAAAAATATTTGTGGGGATTGATGCTTTATACTTTAATAAAAATACTCTCTATTGTTAGTGTCCGCACCTTTTTTAACCGGGTTTCCGTTTGGCATGAGGATCGGATCCCAAAGGACGGCCCTGTCATTTTTGTTTCCAACCATCCTAATACCATGATGGATCCATTGGTGTTGGGAATTTCATGCAAAAGAGATTTACATTTTTTAGCTAAAAGCACACTGTTTAGTAATAGCATAAAAAGGTTTTTCCTAACCAGGTTGAAACTTGTTCCTGTGTACCGAAAACAAGATAATCCTGATGGAATGTTGAAAAACAAGGATACATTCGAGAAAGGATTTAATATCCTCAAAAATAAGGGCGCTTTCTTGATTTTTCCCGAGGGTGTTTCCACCGGTGATCGAATCCTGGAAAAGATCAAGACGGGCGCTGCGCGAATCGGTTTTGGCGCAGAAACAAAAAATAATTTCCAACTGGGGGTGAAAATCATTCCCGTTGGACTCAGTTATTCTGATGTGATCAAATTTAGAAGTGATGTGTTTGTCCGGTTTGGAAAACCGATCGTCCTTGGGGGTTACAAGGAATCATTCATGGCAGATGAAAAGCAAACTATAAATAATGTAACGGATGAGATCGAAATCGCCTTAAATAAACTTACTACCAATGTTAGTGAACTAGAAATTGCTGACCTGGTCGAATGCCTGGAATTAATCTATAAAAAAGAGCTGATTCTGGAAATGGGTTTAGAATTGGAAAGCAAAGATGATGATTTTTCTGTCACCAAGGGATTGATCAATGCTGTTGAATGGTACCAGGAAAAATATCCCGAAAAAGTGAATCATTTTCGGTTGATGGTGGCTCGATATATGGACCGATTGGATCGACTCAATATTCATGAATCATTTCTTGGACCCGGTGGACGAGAGCTCACTTTACTGAACCGATTAAAGGCATTGGGTTTTCTCGTTCTTGGTTTTCCAATTTTCCTATGGGGATTATTGCATAATTATCTTCCCTATAAATTCCCGCGTTGGATCACAGGGAAAATGAAAACATTCAAATCCCAGATTGCTCCTGTGAAAATGTTGGCAGGGATTCCGATATTCATTCTCTATTACATGATCATTCTTTCCTGTATCCAATGGTATTTTAGTGTGACTGCCATTACGGTTCTGTGGGGTTTGTCAATCATACCATCTGGGAATTTTGTATTAACTTATTTAGATGGATTTAATGGCTACCGCCAACATTTAAGATTCATTTCTTTATTCTATAAAGAACGGGGATTGATATTTGAATTGATACAAGAAAGAATAAAGATTATACATTTTATTAACCAAGCGAAAGAACAATATTTTAGAGAGAATTCAGAAAAATAAAAGAAAAAAGTCTTTGCAAATAATTGCAAAGACTTTTTGAATGTAGCGGGGGAAGGATTTGAACCTCCGACCTTTGGGTTATGAGCCCAACGAGCTACCAGACTGCTCCACCCCGCGATCAGATCTAATTTTTATGATAGAAAAGCGCCGGCAATTTTAATCAGTTTATTATCGTTAAACAAGGCTACTTTGATTCAATTTTCAGATAAATAGGCATGTGGTCGGAATAGCCACCCAACAATCGATTTCCCGCCCAGAAACGAAATGGATAACCATCATATTTCCCGCCGTGTTGTCGATACTTTTCACCATCAAAAACACCTGTAGAATTCTGGACCCATTTAAGACTTAGACTATCGGTCAAACCAGGACTTATGATCAAGTGGTCATAAACCATGTTCTTGCCGCTATATTTATAAGTGCTACCTTCTTTATTACGATGCCAAGGTTTCATGACATTCCATAAAATAGTCTCTCCCTTTCCGACTTGATCCAAATCCATACTTGCGCCCAGATGAATAGATACGGATGGGTCAATTGGTTCGTCATTGAGATCACCCATTATTACAATTTCTGAGTCACGATCATGGATTAGTATTGATTCAACTTTTTTTCTTAATGTCTCCGCCGCCGCAGCCCGGAGTGGAATTGATTTTTCAGCACCACCATATTTAGAAGGCCAATGATTCACAAATAAATGGAGATCCGTTTGGGCGAATAATGCCTTCACATAAAGAATATCTCGCGTAGGGCGACCTGTAGGTAAAGTCACAGAGACTGGTTCTGAATGTGTTATGGTTATTTTTTTTGGATCATAAAGGAGCGCAACATCAATGCCACGATTGTCCGGCGAGTCATAATGAATGATTTTATAATCACGGGCGACTGCACTATCCAATTCTTTAAGAACAAATCGATTCTCTATTTCACACAGCCCAAGAATATCTGTATCTAAAGCATTTATTACTTCAGCCATATTTTTCAGTTTCAGATCGTAGATCTCCTGGGTGACATTCTTTTTTCCGTCAATGGCGAATTCATTGTCATTGGTATGAGGATCATCTAACAAATCAAATAGATTCTCTACATTCCAAAATGTGATTTTTAAAGTCTCGCCTGAAGCATTCGTTATCATAAGTAAGAGAACAAATATTATTAATTTCAGTTTTGAGTAAAGCATAAATATTCCTTGTTTTCCAAATACCTCGTTATGGCCAAAAAGCAGTGGGATTAAGTTAGGAAAATGATGATCATATTTATAATATTCGTCCCAAATTATTTTCAATAATCATGAGTTCAATATAATGGAAACTGGTAAAGAATTTAGTGCACTCCTTCAAGTCCTTGCTGGGGAGCAGCAAATCATCCAAAGAACAGATCAAAAAGCATTCACTCTCCTTTCAATTCTGGGCGTATTCATGGTCTTTTTTATTGTCCATTTTCCAAAAATCCAATTGACCGCATTGATTTTTACGCTAATGATGATTTATTTCACAGCAGCTATCGGCACAATTTATAGTCTCGTCCGTGTCATTGTTCCACGAGTTCAAAAGCGAAAAGTAAAAACGCTGAGTGGAGAAGGTGAAAAATCTGAAGTAATCAATCCAACATTTTTTGCTGGTATAAGCCAGTTCAAGTCACCGGAAGAATATGCGTTTTATTTAAAATCTATTGCTAGAGATGATGAACAACTTTATCAAATGTTTGCTTCCCAAGTTTTTTCATTAGGAAATATTAATTTGGTGAAAAATGAAAATATCCGCAAATCAATTTTCTTTTTTATTACTGCTATAATCTCTGAATTATTGATTATTATGTCCATGGCTTACGCTAGAGCATTACCTTTCATCTTTCCCAACGGATGAGATATTTGACATCGATAGTTACCCTTCTGTTATTACTAACAGGGTGTCTTCCACAAGGTAGCGCCGGGCCTCAGGGGGCACCAGGCAAAGATGGCGCTGCAGGATTATCAGGCAAACCGGGAATTCAAGGAATTACGGGGCCAATGGGCCCTGCCGGTTCAAGCGTCCCTGCAGATCAATTAAAAAAAGTAGAAGCTT